>ENA-UONQ01001807-UONQ01001807.1-human-gut-metagenome-genome-assembly--contig:-CS26-NODE-1807-length-16856-cov-6.826737_pt1 | contig 16856 bp, 8 predicted proteins | sample MGYA00242460_ERZ724007 | MGnify/ENA metagenome assembly ERZ724007
GGATTTCCTATGGTGGTTATCATAGGAATAGGATTAATCTTATCTGTCTGAGGATTGAGATAATAGATGCCTTTTGTTGTCGTTGAAGCATTGGCGATTGCCAAACCGTCTTTATATTTAGACACTAACACGCCATAGCCATTGGACAAATCCAATCCTTCTATTTTCTTCATCTTCTGATTGTATAAATCAAAGACTACAGCTCGGCTCGCTATAGCGCCATGTCCCGTTTCTCCTGGTTTGTAATAACCGGGAATATCAATGTATCCGTAGGCTTTGCCATTGGCTGCATAACAAATTGAAGCGGCAAAACCAGCCACTTTCTCTTCTCCTTCGATAGAAGCTCCGGTTATCGTCCAATGGTATGTTGGATCAAAGTCTGTTTCTCCTTTCTTAATCCGAAGTATGCCGGCCTTATGACCTGCCACCATTCCGAAGTTCCCGAGACAAGAAATGTATATATCGCCTTTTTCATCCATGAATAAAGACTTGGGGTCGATCGGACGTGTGGCTTGAGAAAAACCACTGGTTTTCTCTGAAATCATCTTGACCAACTTGTCCGTCTTGGTGTCAATGACGGCTACATCTGCTTGTTTGTAATTCTCAGGGCTTGTCCAACCTCCCACCATCTGGCTTAGACCAGCAAACACATATCCGTCACGCTCAATCATGATTCCGATGTCCGGATTATTATCTTGAATACCCAAAGAGGTCAGGTTGATCTCTCCTGTCTTCTGCATCGTTTCGGGATTAAATATGTAAATCAGTCCTAGTCCGGCAAGCGATAGATAGGCTTTTGTGGAAGATAGTTTGACAAGATTGTTGGCACTGTTATTGGCAGGCAATTGCAAGCTTCCCTCTCTTTGTAAAATTCCATTCGTGCGACGGTATTTAATCAGTTCGTTTTTGTCCATTGTCAAATGATAGCTTGGGAAGACATAGACTTCCTGACCTATTATCATAGGATAAGAACTGCCAAAGGGAACATTTATACCATTGTTGTTATTGGTAGCCATCGTCTTGCCTAATACAGGCTCATCAATGAGTTGCATATAAACCGTTCCATCCATACCTGTTGCATTGGGTAGGGCTGTTGTTAGGAGAATCTTTCCCGAACCTCCTGCAATAGGATTGTCCGGATCATTCTTGTCACATGAGTTAAGGCACAATGCAGCGAATATCGCTGCTACAAAAAATACATTCTTTTTCATTTCTTTTTTTGTTTAATGATTGTTAATTTGTTACTTAAATACGTATCTGAATCTGATAGTGAAGCTACGTCCGGGTAAAGGACGGTTAAACTCGCTGATCATTTTTGTATCGGTCAGGTTGTTTATTTTTCCCATAATGAAGTAGCGCCCATTGCCAAAGCTTTGCTCAAAGCCTATATTGCACGAGAGGGCTCGAGGTATGCGATGCTGCTGGAATTGGCTTTGTTCGAAGTCGTACAGATATTCTTCCACAAATGAAGCATCGGTGAATATGCGCGTATTCATCCCGCTGCCTCCGAACAGATTTTCTTTGTGAAACTCCAATCCTGCGTTTGCCATCAGATAGGGTATATTGGGCATACGGCTACCTTTGGTAGGGTTGGCAACAGTTGTATTTTGTTCATACTTACGCACATCTCGCAGATCTTGGTAAGTGGCGTTCACATAGCCATAGAGCCACCGTGTCATGTCGGCTTTCACCTCTGCTTCCATACCAAGAGTCCGCATCTCGCCGAAGTTCTGATACTGCGACTGCAAGAATCCGCCCGTAAAGCGAATCATGTCTTTGAGATGCATATAGTATCCGTTCAGTTCAATCTGTAAGTTAGAGGAGGCTTTTCCAGTTAAATCGAATAACATTCCTATGTTGACACTTATATTGCGTTCGGGAGTGAGATTGCCGGCAGGAGCTATCACGTATCCATCACCCAACAGTTCCTCTTCCGATGGAAGCCTTACATCATATCCGAACGAAGCTTTTGCCATCAGACTGGGTGTGATGCGGTAGCGAAGTGCATTGCTGATGCCGAAATCATTCTTGTGTGTGTCTATATCCTCTGCTGTCTTTACCAGGACACTTGCCATCCGCGTTTTCATCGAGTAGTAGTAATACTTGACGTTGAAAGAGTTAAGGAACTTATCGTTCGAGGTGCGATAGTCGTAATTCAAGCCTGCCACCCAACTGAACATATTGCTTGGAAAGTCGGTACGATAACCTATGACCTTGTCCTTCATCCCATCACGAGGGTTGGCATGAGCGTATTTCAGCAAAGAGTTGAAGTTTACCGAATGGTTCTCATTGACAAGATAGTTGAGATTCAATTTGTGCTGCAATTGATGCTTTTCATTCGTCAATAATGAAGCCCATTTGCCGATTTCGCCGCCGAATTCGGAAACTGCCGGATAATGCGTTCCATCCCAATGTGTGCGGTGCGAGGCGGTATCGGCAAAATGATAGTCGGTATAGATATACCCCAGCTGCCAGTCCAAGTCCAGGCCGTCTAAGAGGAAGTTTTCTTTCTCCATCTTATTGGCGAAAATAAAGGCGTTGGAATGGCTGTGTGCATGCCGGATGTTCGATTCTATCCCCTGTATATCTTTGTAAGTATGTATGAAAACGGGTTCAAACTCCACCAAGTCAAACCACCACTTCCGTGCCTTAAAGCTACCGCCGATGACTGTTTTTTTAAACTTGTCGTGATCGCGGGTTATAGTAAGCCCCTCTTGAAAAGGAGACTTCATCTTGTAGTCGTTGTCGGCATAGGTATAAAAACCTCCCAGCCCGAACTCGATTCCTTTTGGGGCAATGTTCATCTTGCTCACAACGGATGCATTGTGCGTATTGAAACTGCCGTAAGAATAGTTCACGTCCAAATATTTAGGCGGATACTCTTTGATGACAATATTGACCGCACCACCTACGGCAGAACCTCCGAACTTGGCAGGGACAACTCCTTTGTATATCTCGATGCGGTCGATCATTTCGACCGGAATATCATTGATGTCGATAAAATCGGAATTGTCGTTCATCGGATTCCCGTCAATGAAAAGCCCGATGCGTTTGCCTTCCAGTCCGCGCACCGATATGCGAGAGGTACTGCCCGTTCCACCCGTGGCACGCACGGTGATTCCGGCGGTTTTTGCCAGAATGTCTTGTACATTGTTAACCGTTCCTTGTATCTGGTTCATGCTGATAACGGATATGGGCATGGCCTGCTCCCGTAACTTACGGGCTTCGCTCTTACCCATCACTACCACCTCGTCCAACGATTTTGCTTCGGCTTTCAGGCGGATGATGATTTTTTTCCCTCTCTCTTTACCCACCGTGAGCTTGCGGGTTTGCGTGTGGTAGCCTATAAACCTTACAGTAAGCGTATAAGTGGCTGCGGGAACATCGGAAAGTAAGAACTCGCCATGCCCGTCTGTCACAATGCCCTTTTTCAGCTCTTCGATGAAGATGGTTGCGCCGGGCAGTGGTTCTTCGCCTGCATTGTCGATGACCACGCCTGCAATCCGTCCTCCACCTGTTTGGGCGGACACGCTGATACCTGTGAGCATCAGCGTGAAAAAGAAAAATAATACTTGCTGCTTCATTGTTTCTTGTTATGAATATTAAAGAGCAGAATCGGGTGCTTCGGGCAAATCTCCGGGATTCGGACTCGGTTTAGCCGATCCGGCCTCGCTTTCACGTATCACCACATGCTGTACGTTTTTTGCCTGATTGCGCATTTCGAGTTTGGGAAAAAACTGAATGCGTGGTGTTTTGAGAGTTTCGGCGGTAACGGCTTTTTCCGTTTCCACGCGTTTCCCGTTGGATACAACCTTAAATGACCCGAGGTTGGCCAGGTCAACGGTTCTGCCGCTGAGCATCTCTTCACGTACGATTTTCGCCAAGGCGGTGATGGCTGACCGCACGTCGGCACGGCTCAGGGCTGTGGCATTGACAATCCGATCCTCTAGCTGCTTGGTGGTAATCTTGTCTTGTGCAATGGGAGAGGCGTAATACATGGTTTTGCCCTTGTGTTTACCGATGCGCATCTCTTCTTTTTTTACGTTGTATAGTAACATGACTTTTGATGTTTTTGATGGTTATACTTTGAATAATTTTGCTGTTCTACTTAAACAGCTTCAGTAAACGGCTTTGATCGCTCCATTGGAACGTCTTTCACCGTTTAACTTAAACGATTCCGATTGCTTAAGTCCGCATTCTCTTTAACTGCTGTCGTATGTCTTCTTCATAATCTTTTCAAATTTTGTTTATGGTTATTAAAATGGTGTGGATCTCAAAAGCAGTATTTAGCCTTTGCCCATACTTCCGAATTGTGCTTATACGGGCCGAACATACCCTCGCTTCCTCCGAACCAGTCGTAGCCTGCCAAGAGGTGGATGTGGTCGTTCAGGGCATAGTCAGCCGTGAAACGGCTGACTATGCCCTTGTGGTTGAGGTCGAAATAGGTGAAGTCGGAAAGCTGTAAGTTGCTGTCCAGTAACTTCTTCGACACGCAGAGCGTAAGGAGCGAATTATGGCGGGGCTGTGCGACGTAGCTTTCGTACTTGAAAATACTCTCGGAAGAGAACTGAGCCATCACTGTCCATTCATGAGGGGCATACCAGTCGGCCCCCACCAACCAATTGATGGTGTTGAATCCTTTTTGAGGGGTGGAGGCGGCTTGCTGTATGTAGCTGAAATGCTTCCCGAGGTTGAAGGCCGCTTCGCCGCGCAGCACGAACTGTCCCAAGGGCTTTGAGACATCGCCTCCGACGAATCCCATGCGGTAGTATCGGGGCGAAACCGTAAGTTGGGAGCCCGATGGTTTGTACTCGATGACGGGCATCTTGTTCCACGTATGCAGCGCGGCAAGCGAGAAGTCTACCCCCGGCAGGGCGAAAGAGAGCCTGCCCCCGTATTCTACGTTGGAGAGGCGTAGCTCGGGGCGGCTTCCCTCCGCGTCCCAGACAAGGGACCGGGGTGTTTCTTTAGGCAACACGCTCCACGGATTGGCGGCATCGGTGGGCAGCTTGTATCCTTCGAAAGTGGGAACGGCAAGCAGTTCGAGCTTTATCTTGTCGTTGAAGACGAAGAACCGCAGGGCATTGACGGGCATGCGGATGTCGTCGTAGTCTTGCGCCAAGAACTCGGTCATATCCATGGGTGAGACGAGGTCGGTGATACGTACGCCTTCGGCCGCACCCCAGATGACAAGTTGTCGCCCGAGACGAAAGCCCCAGTGCTCCTGCCGATGGTCAAGGTATGCTTCCCGCAGTTCAAAGCCGGTGCGCTCTTTCAGCAAGGCGTTGTAGGTAGCGTTGAACGAGACGAAGAGCGAAGAGCCTGCGAAGTTTTTGCCGACCTCGCCCCTGAGTCGGGTACGGGAAGACATCCAATCGTTCGGCTTTTCGGAGCGGAAGGCGTGGTAGGTGTCGACAAGGCCTTTGAGCTGCCACGACGATTCGCCCGCTCCTTGTCCCCAAACTCCATGCACGGGGCAAAACAGAAAGACCGAGAGGCAAAGCCCCGCGGAAAGACGATTGAACGCTTTCATCAGAACCTGCCTTTCTCTAACGTGGTCACGTTAAACTTGCTCTCCTCCATGGGAATGTTGTACGTCGGATTCTTGATTTCGAGAACCGTCTGATGCTCGGTTTGCACGTTGGTCATGTGCATCTTCCGGGCTACCCAGAAGCCCTCTACCTTGGCAATATCCGACATCTCGAGACGACGGTGTAGCTTGCCCATCTTGTCGTAATATTCCACCCTGACAGGTATCAGACAGTCCTGACGTATCAGGGCCGTTTTCCTGGAGTAAATATCACGCTTGTCCTTAGGCAAGGATTCCAGTTTCCAGCACTTCTGTCCGTCGACGGTTTCTTCGCCCAGGAGCGTGTGCGTATCCTCGTCCACGTTGCGGCTGCCCATGTCGTCGTAGGTAAAGTCGCTACCCATAAAGTAGTCTTGCTTGGCAGACGAACCGCTGATACGGCGCGTTTTCTTTATGGCGGGCAGATAGAGCCATTTGTCATCGTCCTTGTTTAGCTCATCATAATCCCACGTCAAGAAGCCCGTCCCCTTTACATCGCCGGGATATTGGAAGAACATGATGCTCTTGCGGTCTTTCTTTTCTTTGCCCACATCGATGGAGTAGGAAATGAGCTTGCGTTCGCGCACCGCTCCGCGTTTGTTGATTAACGTCATAACCATTTCATCACGATTCCGGAAATGACGACGAATATTCTTCTGGTAACTGCGGAGCGCTGTCAGTGCCTGCAATTCACCATCGCCATATACCCCTGTGACGCAACTATATGTTCTTGTCCATGTATCTTCCTGAATATTCTTTTCAGTAATTCCCAGTCCTGTAATCATGATTTTTCCGAATTCTGCGATGAAATCAGCACCTTTATAGGCTAACTGGACACTGGAACAAGGGGATTCTTTCAGAAAGAAAAAGCCGGTGCCTTCTTCCCCGTTTCGAACAAAGAGCAAATTCCCCCGATAACTGTTTTTACGATAGGCTATAACATCCCTCTCTGCCAACAAATTGTTGTTCCAATCTGTCACATCCCAAAATTCAACAGCCTTGGCATGCCAATGCTGCCCTTTAAGATATAATTGATCCAAAATAGCCGTAACGGATTTGGATTTCATGTCTTCAACGAACTCGATGTTTTTCCGGTCAGCCGCATTTTCTTCCCGTCCGCCAAAAACGCTGTTAACACTCCCTTTCAGATAAGTGTCACATGCTATGGCCGGACAACCGTCATATATACGATAAATCCGTTGTATATCCAATGTTCCCAAAGAGAATGTAACTATCGTCTTCAAGTAGGCCGGATGAATATCAGTCGCAGCCACCTTTTCTACCCGACAAGCTCCTTTGGAAGCTTCCCGGGTATCTTTGGAGATAAAGAAGTCCGGTGCCTGCTTTACCGTGAAAGTTGTTTTCCGGTTTGCCTTATCGCTCAGACTATAAGTGACAAGATTACCGTCATTCCAAATGAATTTTCGTTCAATACACTCATTTCCAATCACTAATGTATCTCCCTTCAACTCACTATAGCAGGTTTTCTGTGCATAAAGAGAAGACAGAGTACAGGCCAAGGCCAATACTATCAATAGTTTTTTCATGGTTAAAAAGTTATTATTATTTCTTCAAGGTACACGAATCCTGTAACCTTTCGTTAACCCCATCAAGTAGCTGATTGCCTGTTACCTTACGGTTACTTCCTGTAATTTAGCCCATCCGGCATTCAACATGTTCTCCGGCACAGCCATTTCCAAGCCGATCGCATTATCCTTGGTAGTATCAACAAGCCCCACTGCCCAATAATAACTCCCCGGAGTTACTCCTTTGAGACGTAAATCAAAAGTGTAAACTGCAGGGATGCCTTGCATCCATTTGGATAAGTCTGTCTGTTTGTCCACAAACACCTTCTGCACCCTATTCCGACTGTCCATCAGCGCGAAAGCCACTTTATATTTTTGGTTCCATTGCGGAATATTGGTGGGGCAATATCCCCAGCCAAGATTATTCCAACGGTGTATAATCCGAAGTTTCTGATTTTTTGCCACATCTGTAGGTAAAGAAATCATATCCGGATAGAGACGATAGCCGCCTTCCGAAATAAACCGTTGCACAAGAGGGAATGTATTGTGAAACCACGATTCCGTTTCACCCACACGGAAGTCCATCATATTGACACGCGCCTCTTTACTATCATCGAATTCTCCCTGACGCACATCTTCGGGATGTCCCTTCCGATAATTGCGGGGATCCACCCAAAAGCTGTGGATTTTGCCTGTAATCCATCCGCCTTCCATCAGTATGGGGCGAACGCCGAAATATTTCTTGGCAAAGTCACGTTCCCATTCACCATAATACAGCCCCATACCGAATGCGTCATGACGCAAAGAATATCCTTTTTCAACTACTTCATCAAGCAAGAACTCACTGTCAAGGTCATACTTATTATCGTCCCAGTCCTTACCGGCACCCACAAAACGATGATAGTTGATGACAACCGGAACGTCTCTGAATGCTTTCAGATACAAGTCTGCCAGCCAGTCAAGTACAGGTTTACGGGGCTTTTCATCTCCCGTAGAATAAAGCGTAGTGTGATACTCGCCCCACTTTCCCAGACCTGTTCCGTCGATAAAGTCCACCTCGTCAGGATTGCCAAAGTCTTTGGCTAAAGCCCAAACGAATTTTTCATAATACTTTTGAAAAATAGGGTCATCAGGATAAGGTGACCATCTTCCTCTCCACACGAAGCCCTTCGTACCAGCCTCCCGCACAAAGTCGGGCGTAAAGTCATAGCCTTTATCACGGCTGTCGACCACCACCCGGAAAGCAAGACGCATTTTTCTTGCACGTGCTCCCTCAATCAGCATTTTCAGCATGGGATCCGTATTCCAGCCATAAACGTTTTCTTCAGGATTCAACTTCCTCCAACTGGTACGGATATAAAGAGTATGGGCATAATCGGACACCTTTACCGTTCCCACACCGGGTACCTGCATATTGTCACACTTCTCCCAGAAATCTTCCTTCACACCGGGGGTGGCATAAAGCACCCAGCCGGTTTGTGGGTTACGCAACAAGCGCTGCCTGTCTGGTTCTATTCTTATTATCTTGTTATCCCGTGCCAAGTTCTGTTTCAAGGTTCCGGCATCCGACCCGCCGCTTATGGCAGCGGCTTGAAGCGCAAACGACCCTAAAAATATAGGCATCAAAAGTCCTGATCTCATTTTACCTTTAATCATACAACTCATTATACGTATTTACTTATTTTACCGTAAGTGTCTGTAATTTCAACCAACCGGAATCCAGTAGGTTGGCATCCTTGTTCACGGCCATTTCGAGTCCGATTTCATTGTCTTTGGTAACGTCCACCAAACCTACCGCCCATGAATAGGCACCAACAGAAACGCCTTTCAGATTCAACTTGGTGGTATAAGTAGTCGGGGCTTCCTTCAGCCAAGTCGACAGGTCGGTTTGCTCGTCCACAAATATCTTTTTCACTTCATTATTATCATTCAGCAATGCAAAAGCCACTTTATATTTCTGATTCCAAGTTCTGATATTAGTAGGACAATATCCCCAACCCATATTGCGCCAGCGGTGAACAACAGTAACATCCTGACCACCATTTGCCGAAACAGGCAAAGAAACCATGTCCGGATAGAGACGGTAACCGCCTTCCGCTATAAAACGCTGTACATAAGAGAACGTTTTTTCAAACCATGATTCCGTTTCACCCAAACGGAAGTCCATCGTATTGACACATGCCAGCATGGAATCTTCAAACTCTCCCTTGCGGACATCTTCGGGATGACCTTCCCGATAACGATAAGCATCATCGAAATACCAATAACGGTGCGTGTCGGTCACCCATCCACCTTCCATAATGATAGGAAGCTTATATCTGTATTTCAAGGCAATATTTTTCTCCCAATCTTTATAATAGCCACTCATACCAAAAGCGTCGTGACGCAGGATGTATCCGTTATTGAGGGCTATGTTCAGCAACGGCTCCGCATCAGGCGGCACTGTTTCCTGCCAAGAATCCTGATAAGTATCGCCCAACATACGGTGATAGTTGATCACCAGAGGCACTTTCGTGAAATGACGTGCATACAACGCTGTAATCCACTCCATTACCTGAAACTTATTTCCATCGTTAGCATAAATCATAGCGTGCGACTCTCCCCATTTACCCAATCCGTAACCGTCAATAAAATCTACCTTATCGGGGTCATTGTATTGGCGGGCAAAAGCCTCGATAAACTCTCCATAGTGCTTTTGGAACACTTGGTCATCAGGATAAGGACACTTATTGTTTGCTGTATTATACCATTTACAGCCTTCATCGAATACGAACTCAGGAGTATTCTGTTTTTGGTCGCGCCCATCCACCAGTACACGCAAGGCGATACGTAATCCTCTATCATGTACACTTTTAATGATACGTGAGATATCGGAGCTAGGGTCATCCCAAGCATATTTTCCCTTTTGGGGCTCCAATGTCTTCCAATTCGTACGCAAGTAGCAGGAAGAAGCGTAATCGGAGACTTTTACGTATTTTGCCAGATCGGGTACATACATGTGGTCATAGCCTCTTTCTTCCCAAAATGTCTCGTTTTTCTCACGCGCCAGATACAGTACCCAGCCATTCAGAGGATTCCGAAGAACACGTGTCTTATTAGGGTTAATCCGCACCGTTACATTCTCGGCAGGCAAATCCCCATCACCGGTATTTCCCGTTTCACTTTCACTATCCGAGCAGGCAATTGCTACCATAGCCCCGAAGAGCAACACTCCCAAAGGCATCATTATTCGTTTCCAGTTCATTCTCATATAATTATTCTTTAAAAAGAAGGATATGCCGCCCTAAAAACAGGGCAGGCACACCCTCTTCAGTAAATGACTTTAATATTCGCTCATGTATATCCGCATATTTCTTAAGTCGACGATGGTGAGCAACGGTCTCATGTACCATGTGAACATAGCTTCACGATACTGTTCACGAGCTTCGCTTTCCGCATGGATAGGTGTCCAGGTGTTCAGTTTCAACTCTTGCTTGTATTTCCATCGGCTATCACTCTTGTCCAGCGCAAGTATATCGTCAGGAATTACAGGAACAAGACACCATGAGAAATGGGGACCACCGGGATAACCGCCTTCGAAATGCGGAACATCAAGAACAAACTTACCGTTTTCTTTCTTATCCGAACCGCCTCCCCAAGCGGAAGTCCATGAAATCTTGCCGACAAGCAGTTGCGGATCGACCAAACTCGGCTTGAAGCCGCCGCCCTTCAGATCATTCCCCCACTTGGTAATGTCGCCATATGCCCAAAGGTTGGTAACATCTACATCATGCCATCCATTAAGTTTATCCTTAAAATGCGCCTTATATGGTTCCAGCTTCTTATCCGGTGAGTAAATTTTCAGTTTCCGGGTTTCCGTGTTCAATATTACACGATATTCTCCGTCTTTAGGCAAATTCAGCATCGCAGGCTCATCTCCCAATACAACATCTACCTCTTCACCGTCTACCCAGTTGTTAACGCCTTCTGCCAGTTGGATATAAGATTCACCCTGTTCTGTTTCCAAAGCAATCCCCATCTCACCCTGCACTAAATCTTGTACAAACGCATATTGGAACTCATTCTCCATGGTTTTGCTCATTACCAGCTTATCATTGTCGGTAGAAGTTCCGGAAAGAACAATGCGATTGGCTTCCCATACCAATGGACGGTAAGGACGCACATTTACAGTAACAGTACGCACTTCGGGCATAGCATAACGGGGACCACCCTCCCATTTTGCAATGACACGAAACTGCACGGGCACCACTTTGGAGTAGTTCTGTCCCCACTTATCCACCAGCAACATTTGCAGCTCTTCAGTGGTATAACTCTTATTAAATACTCCATAGTCCTCATCAACACGTACACAGCTTTCAAACTCGTGTCCTTCAATATCTATTTTAGTCACATAAGAGATAGCATAGTCTTCGGGCATCTCACGAGCCGGTGTCCACTCAAAACTCACCGCCACTTCATTCGGTCTGTCCCTATCTAATTCTATATCGGTAGCCGAAACAGTCAGTTCCATCTTCTCACCGGGGTTGGTGAGCCATGTCAAATCAGCTTCTTTATCATCTTTACATCCGCCAAGGATAAACAGTACTACCAATGGCAGATATGCATAAAATAGTTTGTTTCTCATATTTCTTATTGATTTTATAGTGTTAATCAATTCATCCAACCCGGCATCTGTTTCAAGTTCGGATTCTTGTCTATCTCATCCTGAGGTATCGGCCACCAATAACTTTTGAACTTACGAGTTTGATAACGCACACGTTTATAAAACTCATCTCTATTCCCCTTTTCAGCCAGCATGTTCATACCATAGAAGTTACCATTCAGCACATTCTCCGCCTCTTTCCAGCGACGCAGGTCGAACCAGCGCAAACCACCTTCGCAGTTCATCTCAACTCTTCTCTCACGACGAATCAGTTTACGCATCTCTTCCGGGTCGGTAGGAATTCCGAGCTTTTTTTCTCCTGCTGCATATTGCGGAATGCCGGCTCTTTCACGAATTTTATCAATGTATTTCACAATATCTGTCTTGTCGGCATCATAAGTACCTTTAGCAATACTATACTCGAGTGCTGATTCTGCATAGCTCAGATAGGCTTCAGCAAGGCGATAAAGAATACCTTGACGCGACTTATAGCTACCGGTATTCGTTGAATGAACGAAAGTAGGATCAACATGCTTCCGAATCAGGTAACCGGCTGACGGGTTATCGTGCGACGGCTGCCCATCTTCACCATTAAAAAAGAAGTTGGTCGCTTTCCCTTTCCCCCAATGGTACTGTTCGTTGTAGACCACCGAAATATAGAAACGAGGTTCACGATTACAATACATATTGAACGTATTCTTTGGAGCAACGACATGACGGTCTCCACTAGCTTTGGAACCGGCTACGGCATAATGCCAATTAGTAGCACGCACATCATCTTCTGTAGAATAACCTGTTTCACTATATCCGGACTCCAAATCAACAATGGCTGTTTGTGTTTCACCACTATTGTTGTATCCTAAGATAGGCATTTTACCGTCTTTCATAAAGAAATCGTCCACCAGCAACTGAGTAACACCTAGCGAACCAGACCCACCAGCACCACGAGGAAGAGCTTGGTCGTCAAACCAACCTGCATTATCCTTAGTACGCGGGAAAATAATTTCCGTATTGCCTTCCTTATAACGAAGCATCATCATGTTCTGATAAGAAAGGAACGGATCAATAGTTACTCCATCAGACAAATATTCCTTATATAAAGCGTGTCCCGCTTTCTCGGCTTCTTCAATCAGCAGTTTATTGGCGTCTTTTGCCCGTTTCCAATGATTTTCATTGAAAGTGGAATTAAAGATTTTCACTCCATCTACATTAGTCATAGCCTGCATTTCAGGATCCATATCTTTCCCAGGACTAGGATTCACCAAATCACTGGCAGCAAACGTCAGCAAACGGGCACGCATAGCAAGACAAATCAGTGAAGTGATACGACCGTATTTATTGGCTTCGTCATAAGAAGCGGGTAACTGTCGGGAAGCTTCCAACAACTCGTTAGCCGCCCAGTCTACAACAACATCAAAAGGTTCTTGTTTCAGTAATAAAGATTCCCCCGATAGTTCTACAGCCGCTTCCCGAATAATAGGAACTGCTCCGTACGTCATCGCCATCATAGCGTGGTAGTAAGCAATGAAAAAACGACACTCCGCTTTCATATAATTAATCTCCTTTTCAGATACATCGGACAAAGGATGCGCATATTTAATCAAAGTGTATGCTTGACGAATTGCCTTTGGATACTTATCCCAATAAGTCACTACTCCCGGACTGATAGGCGTCCAGTTTCCATTCTGATACTGAATCGCCTTAAATCCCTGTGACTCCCACCCTACAGAAGGTGCAAGTTCGTCACCAATGGCGTCCGGACCGTCATAAATATAAAACTTCGGCATTACAGAATAGAGATAGGAAAGCCAACGTTCCAGATTGCCCCTGTTGGAAAATACATTCTCCAATGTCAGCTGGTCATCCGGCATTTTGTCCAGATAATCAGAGCATGAAGTTAAAGGCAATACACCCAAAACGCCCAATAATATATATGTAATAATTCTGTTTTTCATATCATATTTATTTTAGAAAGTAATGTCAAAACCTACTGATACTGATTTCATAGCCGGATATTTAGCACCGTCACCGGTTGCCAGCTCCGGATCCCACAGATTGAACTTGGAGAAGGTTAGCAGGTTCGTTCCACGCACGAAAACACGGGCATTGGAAATCACAAACCCCTGCAACCATTTCTTCGGACAGGAGTATCCTAATTCTAAATTTTTCAGACGCAGGAAACTCATATTGCGCAACCACCAGGTAGACTTCTGGCTATTATTGGCATTCGGTCCGTAATCAGCACGCGGATAGAATACATCCTGGCTTTGGTTATCCACCGTCCAACGGTCTTGATAGTTATCAAAGATATTATACATGGAGCCTTTATTGGATGCCGGCATAATATTTGAAGAAAGGATACGCCAAGTACGTCCAATACCCTGAAACATTGCTCCAAAGTCAAGCTCTTTCCAGCGTAAATTCACTCCGAATCCGTAAACTATCTCCGGATTCTCGGTACCTCCGATAGCCATTTGGTCATAAGTATCGATAAATCCGTTCTTGTCCAGATCCACATACTTGATATCACCCGGGCGAACTTTTGCTGTAAAAGTTTGTTTCGGAACACCATCTTTCAAAACTCCGTTCTCCACATCTTTAAAATCATCTTCTGTAAACAAACGGTCGTGGACATAGCCGAAAATCTGCCCTACCGGATGACCGGTTTCAGCACGAGTTGTTCCAATGGTTCCCAAAGGTTCATCTTTGTCGATGATTTCATTATGGGCATAAGTGAAGCTACCCATCAGACCGATAAAGAAATCTTTGCCGATTTGCTTGTTGACATTCAACGTTACTTCCGCTCCCTGATTCTTCACTTTACCACGGTTGCCCCATGGGTTCCTATAGAAACCGGAGGTAGCAGGAATAGAGTTCAACTCTACAAGGATGTTGTTACGGCGTTCGTCGAAAAAATCTACCTGAAGGTCTACCATACCATTGAACAGACCCAGTTCCAAGCCAACGTTGGCTTTGTTTACAATTTCCCAAGTCAAGTCAGGAATACCGAAGTCGCCCTCTACCATGTTATTACGTCCATAATCTCCGTCCAACCCCCAACGGTATAAGTCAGGCACATCATTCCATTGATCAAGGATAGTGGATATATAGGCGAAACGACGTCCTTTCAGATTAGCATTACCTACCTGTCCGTAGGAAGCACGCAACTTCAATTTAGAAATCGTGTTGCGAAAAGGCTGCATGAAAGGTTCTTCCGAAACAATCCAGCCAACAGCAGCCGACGGAAAGAAACCATAGCGTTTTCCTTTGGCGAAGTTTTCAGTACCGTTGTACCCAAAATTGAATTCGGCTACATACTTTCCACTGTAGGTATATGAAGCACGTCCGGCCAATCCCTGATTACGGTAAGGCAGCGATTCCCCCTTATCGTAATGGCGACGGTTGAAGAGTAGCATGGCAGATACGGCATGTTTGTCAGCAAAGGTACGGTCATAATTCAGGCTGGCTTCCATATAGATACTCTTGTCACCATATTCTGCCGATTTGGAAGTACCCAAGAAGTTACCACCTTGTTGTTTTTGGGCCAGAATCAATTCGCCCTCTTCGTTTCTGCCGCTAGCGGCATTCCAATATTCTATTTTCTTGGAACGAGTCACTTTGCCGGTAGAATAACGGTCAAATGAGAAAGTTCCTTTTATTTTCAAACCGGGAGTCAAAAATTTCAGGTCTTGCTCCAGAGAAAACAGCGTCTCAATCTTACTGGCAGTGGAACGGGCGAAACCGCTCTGAGTAGCCATTGCCCAAGGATTACCCTCTTCCTGCCAAGCAGGAATCTCACCGGATGAATAGCGGATGGGAAACATGAAGGGAGTGAAACGGAACGCACGGCTGAAAATTTGGTCCGTACTTTCAGGTGAAGAGTTACGATCCTGAAGATATCCCCCGATATTAAAACGAACTTGAGTGGTGGGAGAGAGTTTCAAGTCAACATTGGAACGTACATTGTAACGTTGCAATTTGATAGTAGGATCCCAATCCAGGCTCTTGTCGCGTGTAAGAATGCCACGTTCGTTGTAAACCGCAGCCACAAACGAATAACGCAAATTTTCCGAACCACCGGATACATCTACTGTAATACGTTGGTTGGCAGCATGGTCTCTAGAAATAGCATCAATCCAGTTTACATCAGGATACAAATCGGGGTCATATCCCGCACGTGTTTTGGCAATCCGGTCGGCATACATCGGAGACTGTCCGGTATCATCCAATACATCATCCAGCAACTGCATATAATCGGCAGCCCCGATATAGCTGGGAAGTTTTATCGGTTGCGTGAACGCAAATTCCGATTTCACCACTACCCGAGGCTTACCCACATGTCCGCGCTTGGTATTAATCAAAATCACACCATTCGCACCACGTACACCATACACTGCACTGGCAGCCGCATCTTTCAATACGGAGAACGACTCGATTTCTTCTACATCAATATTATTCAGGCTACGTTCAATACCATCTACCAGCACCAATGGGTCTTTACCCACATCCTGAAAGGTACTGATACCACGGATCCAAAACGAAGAGTTATCGTATCCCGGTTCTCCGGAACGCTGCACACCAATCACACCTGTCACTGTGCCAGCCAAATTGTTACTCAATGAACGGGAAGTAGAAACATTCAATTTTGCCGGTTCAACAGTTGTGATAGAACCCACTACAGACTCTTTCTTTTGTGCGCCATAAGCCACAACAACAACTTCATCTAACTGACCAACATCTTCTACCATTATCACATTCAGTACTCTACGATTATTGACCTTTTCATCTTTCGGGACAAAGCCGATATAGCGGAAGGAAAGTTCAGCATATTTATCCGGCACAGCAATGCTATATGCACCATTCATATCTGTTATCGCATTCACCGTAGAGTCTTTTTTCATAAAGATTGAAACACCAATCAAAGGTTCACCCTTCTCATCGGTAACGTTACCCACAATCTTAAAACCTCGAACTTGCTTTATCGCAGGAGCCTGTTCCGGCACTGAAATCGTAATCTGTCTTCCCGACATTTTATAATTCAACCCCGTTTTTGAGAACAGCTCATTTAATACAGCATCTATTTTCTTATTGGAAACTGAAATGGAGACTTTGTTATTCA
>ENA-UONQ01001810-UONQ01001810.1-human-gut-metagenome-genome-assembly--contig:-CS26-NODE-1810-length-16801-cov-6.025021_pt1 | contig 16801 bp, 9 predicted proteins | sample MGYA00242460_ERZ724007 | MGnify/ENA metagenome assembly ERZ724007
TGGACTTTCAACAATTGCACTAAATATCCCATTAGCTATTATTTGCTATCGTCTTCTTGGAAAAAAATTCTTTGTCAGCTCTCTCCGCTGCATGGTACTTTCTTCTTTAATGATTGACTATGTCGCACCACTGTTTCCTGTATATGAAGGAGATCGTTTATTAGCAGCGCTTTGCACAGGAGTCTTTGGCGGTATCGGATATGCCCTAATTTATTCTAAAAACTCTTCTACCGGTGGATCAGACTTCATTATCATGGCTGTTAAAGCAATTAAACCGCATTTATCTCTGGGTAAAATTGCATTCTGGTCTGATGTAGGAATCATTTTAGTAGGGGGAATTCTCTTTCGTGATATAGACGGTATCATTTATGGAATGGTTGTAAACTTCATTTTTGCTGTTGCAGTAGACAAATTAATGTATGGAATCAATTCAGGTAAACTTGCACTAATAGTGACAGACCATGGTTCCAAAATTTGCGAAGTAATCGACAACTGTTGTCAGCGCGGCACTACCATTTTAAATGGTCTTGGAGGATATAACAAAGACGAAAAACAGGTCGTTATGTGTGCTTGTAGTAACAAAGAAATGTTCCAGGTACAGCAAGCGGTAAAAGAGGCTGATCCTGCATCCTTCTTGATCGTACTTGAATCCAATGAAGTTCATGGAGAAGGATTTAAAATGGTACAAATCGGAGAACAGACCGCCGATTAAAAATAAAGTCGATACAGGCCCTCAAAAATCCTGTATCGGCTTTCCTTATATCAGATTAACAATCTAATCCATTCTTTACTTTATAACGAAATCCCTAGTTCTTTCAATTCTTTTTCAAATTGAGAATTAATCTTGCTTTCAATATACTCCTGTTTTATTTTAGAAATAAAACGAATATCAGAGAATAACCTTGTGATTGTAATCAACATACCTCCTATATCTAATTTTTTTGGATCTTGTGCAAGTGCGACATACAAAAGATTACTGGATGATGCCAATAAATTCGATAAAAGTATAATTTTTCTTGTTCGTACTTCATATAATTTATTTCCCATCTCAAATTCACTTAAATTTCCATTGATTGGAAAACATAATCTATGCAAACATGCTATCAAAAAATTAATGATTGCTGCAGAAACAGCTTGTTTTCCAACGGTCAACACATTCCCTGCATCTATACCATAATCAGCCAATTTGCTACTTAATTTTGGATCAATAGTAGAAATAATTGGAAATGGTAAACTATTAGTACTATAAATATCAGACTTCAAATGTGCTATTTCTTTAAGCAGCGAACACACCACTTTTTCTTTCCCCTCAATCCCTTCCTCAAACAATTTTTTTCTGGTATATTCCAGAACTTTAGATGTAGATGCATTACACTTAAAACAATCCCTCTTATCTTTTGTTTCAATATGATATGATTTCATATCCCATGTTGTCAATGTACTGGTAGCAATATTAGCAGTTCCAATAACCAACCCTACTACCGGATCATGCCCTATTGCAGTTGCTCTATGTCCTAATTTTCCACCGCCCTTTAAAGCACCATTACTTCCAATATTAGCATCAAAAGGAACCGGACTCTGTATAATTTCTTCTAAAGACGGGCAGTAATATCTATGTTTACGTTCAGAAACTTCTTTCGCTTTTCCACTTTTTTTTGCAGCTGTCTGATCATCCATTCTCTCCTGAAATGGTGTTAGGCAATATTGTCGAACACACTGCAATGCTGTCGCTAATGCTAAAAACGAAAGATCGACTCCATTAAAAATACCGGTTTTTTTCTTAAAACTCTCATCTATCTCTTCCTTACGTCTATCTATCTCTGCTAATTCTTCCTCTGTTAAAAGATCTTCTACACGAAAATATGTATTATATCCACGATCAACTGCCAATTCAACCAATTCATCATAGGATTTAATGTCTCTCCATAAATTTAGAGTTAAATCCATATTTTCCTCATACGGCTGATAGACATTTTCTAACATCATCTTTGAATTATCCTGCAGCATCTTTTGTACTGTAATTAATTGTTTTTCTCTGTATGATATCATATACTACTCCTATTCTATTAACCCATTTGTTTCACATACATAGTTTCCACATTCTTCATACTTCTGTAAACGTAAAACCAATTCTTTATTTTCTCTCATTATTTTATACTGAGTTTCCTGTAACTTCTTTAAAACATCATACATTCGCTGTTGCTCTTTATATTGATTCAATGCAATTTGTTGATACTGCATAATCCTCTTATTTTGATCCAAATTTGTTAAATCATCTAATTGAATCATCACTTTTTCCGAAGTATCTTTTATTTTTTCCAAAGCAATCGGCAAGTACTCTTCAAATAATTCTGTCATTTCTTGAACATTTTTCTGAATTTTTTCTTGAATATTTTCTTTACCTTTTTGAAAACTCGTATACAAATTTTCTAATTTTTCAGAAGCATCTTTTCCTTCCTTACTTTTCACCTTTTTTTGAACAAAATTAAAGGCAATACCACTCCCTAATAGCGCTAATCCAACCGGTCCCATTAAACCTAACGGGCTCATCATTCCAATTCCCGCTACACCAGCCATACCTCCTAGCGCAGTCTTTCCAAGCACAGCTCCAGTTACACTATTTATCGCTGCTTTTCCAACCACGCCTCCCGCTACAGTAGCCATAAGCGCTTTCCTTTCAGAAAGAATTTTCTTATATCTCTTTTTTGCATCTTCATCCAAATTTTCTTCTTGTCCATTAAAAACAGAATATAATACCGGAAGATTATTCATCTGCTCATTAATACTTAATGCAGTAGTAACCTGCAACGGTTGATTTAATTTTTCTTTTTCATCTTCAAGCCACTTAATCATCGCATCGATATCTCGTTGTTTATTTTTATCCATTTTATCTCCATCTCCTTTATATAATTTTATATTGCTGTGCCATCTTCTCTATTTCCGCTTTCATTTCTTGCCGAAATTCTTCTGGCTCAATAACTTTAACCCAATGCCCCTGGCTTAACAACCACATCTTGATTCCATCACCATATACCTCTGCTTCAATAAGATATTTCCCAGCATTATGTTCTACAATTCTAGCAGTAGGAAGCTTATCAAGAACCGCTTGTACTGACGGCCCTCTAAATTCAAACCGAACATCCCTTAATTTCCCCGGATACATAAATAAACTTCTCATTCCTAGTACACCCACATCAAAAGTCACATCTTCATCAACTCTTGTCCTATTTTTCGTAATATGATTAATTCGATCTACACGAAAGTAATACGGCTTCTGTGCATCATCCACTGTTTTAAACCCAATCAAATAAAAATAATAATCAGAAAACATTACCGACGCCGGTCGTAAGCGATGTGTTACGTACTTTCTATCCATTCTATAATATTCTATAGAAATTTCTTTCCTCTCGATAATACAATCAATAAGATTCCAAAGTGTTTCTTTCACACTCTTGCAGTCATGCTTGATTTCTGTATAATGGTATATCTCATTACGAATGATTTCTTTTAACTTCAATCGATCTTCTAAAGCAGTAAACCTTTGTAATTTACTCGTCAATTCTAATAATTCTTCTTTAGAAAACGCTCTCGTACCAATTAAAACTTCAAGCAATGCAAACAATTCTTTACTAGTAAGAAATTCATCCGTATAGAGGTAATACTGTTTATCTTGCACATTATATTGCATTTCCATATTACCTGTTATTTCACGATGATTTGCCAAAAATACCTTCAAATCATTAATATTTCGAGTGATACTCTTTGTAGAAACTCCATATTCATCAGCTAGTTTTTTCACAGACAATCCATTTCCTCGAAGTCCACGAAGAAAAATTTCCAATAAACGTTCTTGCTTTGTATTTTCCATATCCTCTCCTATCATTGATATCCTCTTTATTTTAGCATACCACCAAGACATACGTAAGTCTCACTAAATATTTATTTGTATTAATATATAAACATTGTTATTGATAAAATATATCCTGCAGTTTTACCCCACTCTCATTCAACATGGCAATTAAGAGTCCATATTCAAAATCTTTCACTGGACGTCTCTCTTCCAGTAAAATTCCCATCACGCCCTTTACCTCTTCTGCAGATTGAATAGGCAAATACATGGCATCCGCATCCGGTAAGGTGTGTGTACAGGTCCCTGCCCTGTGCCGGTTAGAAACAGCCCACTGTGCTACCGCCTTTTCTTTCGCATTTATGAGTTTTTTCAAGTTCGAGAACTCCATATCTTTTCTCGGAAATAATAATGGCTCTTCTAAATTTCCTTTTCCTCCTACCGGATAGATGATCACAGAAAGATTTAAAAGCTTTACAACCTGTGTTGCTACCTGCTTCCAGACTTCTTCTTTCGATTTGCAACGTCTGAGCTTTCTGCTGTTCTCCAACAAAATTTCTGTTCGATAAGCCTTCTTTGCGCTCTCTTTGGTCTGGGATTTCAACTGTCGGGTCATTGAAGCCATAAAAAATCCCACTGCAAACATCATAACAAATGTTACCGGGGAGCCCCTATCATATACCTTCAGGCTAAAATACGGCTCTGTAACAAAGAAATTAAAGGAAAGAACACTAAGTAGAGAAGAATATAATGCATATATTTTTTTATCGGCCACATAAGAAGAAAGCAATACACCAACAATATAAATCATAATTAGATTCGATTCTGAAAATCCAAGCCTCTGAAATACATATGCAACTAAAGTGCTAAATGCCATGATTGCAGTGATTTCACCCAATTCTTTCAGAACAGTCCAGCTGGATTCTTCTCGTTTTTTCTTACTCGTTTTTTCTTCTCTGTAATACCCTGCGTTTTTCATATCCGGAATAATATAAATATCAATATTAGGAGCACGATATGTCAACTGCTCCAAAACTTCTAGGCGCCCCCTTCTGAAAATCCATTGTTTTCTACTACGCCCCATAACAATCTTTGATATATTTCCCACAATGGCATATTCAACAACCTGATCCACAATATCATTCCCATAAACAGTCACAATATCTGCTCCTAGTGCCCTTGCTAAATCCATGTGGCTTTTTACGGCAGATTTTGTTTTTTCATCAGCATCCTGCATTTGAGAAGTTTCTACATAAATCCCGGTAAATTGAGCATGAAATGCATAAGCAAGACGGGCTGCTGTCCGGATTACTTTCCCATTAGATGGAGAAGGAGAAATACAAACCAAAACATGTTCTCCTGTATGGTAATCCATCTCTCCCATCGCATAACGTTCTTCTTCTGCGATATGGTTTACTCGGTCAGCTGTTCTTCGCAAAGTAATTTCACGCAAAGCAACCAGCTTTTCCTTTCGGAAAAAGTTCTCAAGAGCACGTTCTGCCTGTGAAGACGCATAGATTTTTCCATCTTTCATACGCTCGATTAAATCTTCTGGTTCTATATCAATGACTTCTACTTGCTCCGCATGATCAAACACTTTATCTGGCACACGTTCACGGACATTGACATGTGTAATACTTCCTATAAGATCCTTTAGACTCTCTAAATGCTGAATGTTCATTGTTGTATATACATCAATACCAGCACGTAAAAGTTCTTTTACGTCCTGGTATCTCTTTTCATTCCGGCAGCCTTTGACATTGGTATGAGCCAGTTCATCTACTAAGATCAATCTTGGGTTTCGTTTCAATGCTGCATCCAAATTAAATTCCCGGAGTTTTATCCCTTTGTACACAATCTCCATCGGTACTATCGTTTCCAACCCCTCCACAAGTGCCTGCGTATCAGGTCTGTCATGTGGTTCAATGTATCCAGCCACTACATCAATCTTATGCTTCTTGGCTTCATGTGCTGCCGTCAGCATCGCATACGTTTTCCCAGATCCCGCCGCATACCCCAAAAAGATCTTCAGCTTTCCTTTTGTCTTTTTCAGCTTTTCCTCTTCTTCCAGCTGAATTCTCCGAAGAAGCTGCTTCGAATCCGGTCTTTCATATTCTTTCGTTTCCATAAATATCCTACTCTAATATTCCCATGGCATTAGCAACTGCCAAATTACATTTTAACACATTAACTCGTTCCTCGCCAAAAATTCCAAGTACCTTATGTTCTGTGTTCTCTTCTACAATCTCTGTCACTTCTTCTTCTGATAACCCTGAATTCTCTGCTACATACGGAATCTGAATTTCAGCTGCTTTTGGTGAGATATGGGGATCTAATCCTGAACCGGATGCAGTAAGTAGATCAGACGGCACATCCTCTGCTTTCAGTCCCGGATGCTCCTCTAAGAACTCATTCAAATCTTTTTGAATTCTCTTTTCCAGCTCCGGATTGGAATTCCCATAATTATAGCTGCCAGAAGAAACTCCACCGTATTCACCATTTTTCAATTCTTTCTCTGTATAATTATTGTATCCTACTGCAGATGGTCTTCCCTGAAAATAATAATCTTCTGTAAATTCTTGTCCTACTAAAGCAGAACCCACTGCTTCTTTACTGTCCGTCGTAGGATTTCCCTCTTTATCAATCAGGTTTCCATTTGCCTTTTCTTTCATTGCCAGCTGGCTGGCTCCTGTAAGAGCCAGCGGGTAAGCAAAGGAACAAAGTAACATCATTACAGCACAAAATATCAATGCTTTTCCTGCCATTTTACCAAATTTTTTCATCTTTCTATTCCTCCTACATTCCTATAAGAGCCAACAATGGAGCAACAAGTAAATCAATCAATTTAATTCCTACAAACGGAACAATAATACCACCTAAACCAAAAATGCCCATATTTCTCAATAGCATTTTTTCTGCTTTCATTGGTTTATATTTTACACCTTTCATGGCAATCGGAATTAATCCCGGGATAATGATTGCGTTAAAAATCAAAGCTGAAAGAATCGCACTCGCCGGGGTTGCCAAATGCATAATATTTAAGATCTGCATCTGAGGCAGCACCATCGTAAACATTGCTGGGATAATCGCAAAATACTTTGCGATATCATTTGCAATACTAAATGTTGTTAACGAACCTCTGGTAATCAAAAGCTGTTTTCCAATTTCAACAACTTCCAAAATCTTGGTCGGATCAGAGTCTAGATCTACCATATTAGCTGCTTCTTTTGCTGCCTGTGTACCAGAGTTCATCGCAAGACCTACATCTGCCTGCGCCAGTGCCGGAGCATCGTTAGTACCATCACCTGTCATGGCCACCAGCTTTCCTTCTGCCTGCTCTTTTTTGATTGCTGTGATCTTATCTTCCGGTGTACACTCTGCAATAAAACCATCTACTCCAGCTTCTTTTGCTATGGTAGCCGCTGTCAGCGGATTATCGCCTGTGCACATGATTGTTTTAATTCCAATTTCTCGAAGTCGTTCAAATCGTTCTGATAATCCCGGCTTTACAGTATCTTTTAAATAAATCACGCCCAAGATTTTTTCATTTACACAAACAACTAACGGTGTTCCGCCTAAATTGGAAATATTTGTAACAATCTCCTGTAAATCTTCCGGAATGTTTCCCCCCTTCTCTTTTACAAAAGTTTTCATTGCTTCAAAAGCGCCTTTTCTTACAACCGTTCCATCCTGCAGATCCACACCACTCATCTTGGACTGAGCTGTAAATTCCACAAACTGCATTTGGTCTGCAATTCGTTCATCTAATACGCATCCCGTCTGTTTACCTAAATCTACCGTTGATTTTCCTTCTGGTGTTGTATCCATAATGGAACACATGACACTGTAATCAATCAAATCCTCTTTTTCGACACCTTTCACTGGATAAAACTCAGCTGCCAAACGGTTTCCATATGTAATTGTTCCTGTCTTATCCAAAATCATGGTATCAACATCACCACAGGCTTCGACTGCTTTACCAGACATCGCAATAACATTAAATCTGGTAACACGGTCCATACCTGCAATACCAATCGCCGACAAAAGACCACCGATAGTTGTCGGAATCAGACACACCATCAGTGCAATCGCCCATGAAATAGGAATCTTCACACCAAGGTACGATGCAAACGGATATAAGGTTACAACTACAATCAAAAATATCAAAGTCAGTACAATCAACAATGTATTCAGAGCAATCTCATTTGGAGTTTTCTGTCTGGAAGCTCCTTCAACCATGGAGATCATTTTATCCAAAAATGATTTTCCTGGTTCTGCTACAATTTTAATTTTCAGCCAGTCCGATACTACTGTCGTACCACCTGTTACAGAAGAAAAATCACCGCCTGCCTCTCTGGTCACTGGTGCAGACTCACCAGTAATAGCGGATTCATCTACTGAAGCAATTCCTTCTATAACTTCTCCATCATTCGGGATCAATTCTCCTGCTTTTACCAGAACCAGATCACCTTTTTTCAATTCAGAAGCATTGATAATCTGTTCCGTTCCATCCGACAACAACTTTCTTGCTTTCGTATCCTGCTTTGTTTTCTTCAGAGATGCAGCTTGAGCTTTTCCTCGCCCTTCCGCAACGGATTCTGCAAAGTTTGCAAATAGAATCGTTACAAATAAAATAACTGTTACGATCCCATTATAAATCTGGTACCGCTCACTGCCTCCGAATAAAGTCGGTACAAAAGTCAATAATAAGGTGATGAAACATCCAATTTCTACGACAAACATGACCGGATTTTTTATCATATAACGAGGATCAAGTTTTTGAAAAGATCCTATAATGGATGATTTTAAAATATCCTTGGTAATAAATTTTGTCTTCTTATTTTTAGCCATTTCTTTCTCTCCTTTCACTGTACCTTACATCCAGATCGACAGATGTTCTGCAATCGGTCCCAAGGCTAATGCCGGGAAGAAGGTTAATGCAGCGAAAATATATACAATAAACACAAGAATAATCATAAAAGTTATATTATCGGTACGCAGCGTACCCACAGTTTCGTTGACCTTTTTCTTAGCCAGCATAGATCCAGCAATCGCAAGCTGTACAATAATTGCAATATATCTTCCAAAGAACATTGCCAGACCAGCAGTAATATTCCAAAATGCTGTATTATCAGCCAAGCCCTCAAATCCTGAACCATTATTTGCTGCAGAAGAGGCAAATTCATATAGTACCTGAGTAAGTCCATGATAGCCAGGATTTGTAATTCCCTCAAGCCCTGCTGGAATTGCCACTGCCAATGCAGAAAATCCCAGAATTAAAAGCGGATGTATCAAAATGCAGATCGCAACCAGCTTCATTTCTTTTCCTTCTATTTTTTTATTCAGGTATTCCGGTGTTCGTCCTACCATAAGGCCACAGATAAATACTGCCAAAATCACATACATGACCATATTCATAAGGCCAACACCCTTACCACCGAAAACACAGTTAAGCATCATATGTAGTAGCGGAACTAATCCACCTAGAGGAGTCAACGTATCATGCATGTTATTGACCGTACCGGTTGTAAAGGAAGTTGTTACCGTCGTAAACAAGGCTGATTGTGGAACCCCAAAACGTACTTCTTTTCCTTCCATACTTCCCTGGCTCTGATCTATGCCCATCTCCTGAATCACTGGATTACCTGCCATTTCTGATTGATAGCAAATGGTAAGTCCAATCAGGAAAATGATTGCCATTGCACCAAAGATAACTGCCCCCTGACGTCCAAAGATTATTTTCTTTTGGGCTGTTCCCGGCAATGCCTGTACATTCATGGCAGCTTTCTCTGCTTTTTTCTCTTTTCTTTTATCATGAAGCATATGTCCAAAAGTAACTACACAGGCACCAGGCAAGATCATCATGGATATCATCTCTACAATATTACTGATTACTGTAGGATTTTCAAAAGGTGTAGTCGAGTTTGCTCCAAAGAATCCACCACCATTTGTTCCCAAATGTTTAATGGATTCCAGCGCTGCTACCGGTCCAACTGCGATATCCTGGAATTTTCCTTCCAATGTCTCAATTGTAAAGTTCCCTTGTAACGTCTGGGGTATTCCCTGACTTACCAATAACAATCCGACTATAAAAGATACTGGAATTAAAATTCTAGTCGTGATTCTTACCATATCCTCATAAAAATTCCCGATTTTCTTTCCAGCCAGTCCTCGGCAGAATGCCATACATGCCGCATAACCTGTTGCCGCTGATGTAAACATCATAAAAATAATGACACACATCTGTGCCACATAAGAAAGACCGCTTTCTCCTGAGTAGTGCTGCAGGTTTGTATTCGTCATAAAGCTGATAATCGTATTAAAGGAAAGTGTCGGCTCCATATTTGAAATCCCATTTGGATTTAAAAACAGGATGCTTTGTAGTCTTAAAATTGCATAACCTATAAATACCATAACTGCATTTACCAAGAGCAAGGTCAATGCATATTTCTTCCATCCCATATCTTCGCCTTTAATTCCACAAATTTTATAAATACAGCGATCAATCGGATTAAAAACTTTATCAGCAAAAGTCTTTTGTTTTGTTGCGATATGGTACATATATTTTCCCATCGGAATGACCACTATCACAAAAATCGCAAGTGTCAAAATAATCTGTAACATGTCTTCTCCTCCTAGTTATTCTCACCAGATCCTTACAATTTTTCTGGATTTATCAATGCATACACCAGATAAATCCCAACTCCGGCAATCATAACACCTAAAACAATCATATCCATTTTGATTTCATCCTCCTTTTTTTCTTTTGGTTTAATCTGCCAGTCGCAAAAATCTGCAAACGCCTTCACCAAACCAAAACATCCTAATAAAATTGCTATCATCAATACATCCATCATAGCTTCCTTCCTCCTTGATAAATTATTTTATCTTATATAGAATTCCAAGCACGCCTTATCATAGTCCATTTTCCCTTAATGTAGCATAAATTATTCCAACTGCAGTTTAAGATACAATAAAGATTATATCCATCCCAAAAGCAACGCCATTGGAAAAACAAAAACGATTGTAAGCACACAGACAGCACATAACACGATCAATGGTATTCCCACAAAAACGAAAAAAATTTCTAAAACCGGATGATACCATAAAAATTTTTCAGTCCGCACTTCAACATCATATTCGCACTTCTTAATTGCTTTTATAATGCTCATATCATTCACCTCATTTCTTTTTGCATATTAAGAATACGTCAGAATATATTAAATATGGAAAAACATCTTTCAATTTAGATTAAAATTTCATAAGAACCAAAGGATTTTTCACACAAAAATAAAGTCGATACAGGCTCTCAAAAAATCCTGTATCGACTTTACTTATATCAGATTAACAATTTAATCCATTCTTTCTTTTTATGCTCTTTTTCTTTTTGCCCGCACTGCCATTCCAGCTCCGAACATCGCCAGAATTAACAGTACACCCCAGGAAACAACATTAGCCGAATCTCCGGTTTTCACCGTACCATTTCCACTTCCGCCATCTCCCTGGCTATTACCGCTACCGCCTTGATTACCTCCATTATTTTGACCATCTCCAGCATCCGGTACTACAACCGTTAGTTTTGCACAAGCCTCTCCGCCGTCACTATAAACAAATGCAACCGTATAAACACCTTCCGCAAGGCTGTCTAAATGCTCCGGTCGAACTAGGATTGTCATATTTTCTGCATCAAAGGTATATTGAGATGGGTCAACTACGACACCGCTTATCTCTAAATGATCAAACTTACCTTTACTGATTTTAAATGTAAGACCTTCTTTCGAGCCTCGTGTCCACTTGCTGTCGCTTCCTTCCAGCACCTTATAACCTTCATTCTCCTTTAATTTCAGATTCTCCAGTGCATCTTCCAGCATTTTTACGGCTTTTGCAATCTCGCTCTCTGTTGCCTCCGGATCATCATAGACTTTCTGTGCTTCAGAGAATGCTTCCCGCATCTTTTCTACTGTTTCTTCTGTATACTTAGAAACCTCTACCTTAGACGCCCGCTTAATTACTTCTGCCAGCTTGCTCTTATCTGGCGCCGTTGCTTTCTTTTCTGTAAACTGCCATTCATCGATGCTCATCAGATTATCTTTCTTGGAATCTCCGTTAAACACAAAGAAAACATTATGTGTTCCTGTCAGGCCTTTTACTTCGCAGCTTAACTCCTTCCAGGATCCATCTCCTGCTGGAATGTTAAGTGTTCCCACCACTTCTCCATCCGGTGAATCAACTCTAAGCTCTATCGTTCCTCCTGCCTCAGATGCAACTTTCGCTGTGAAGGATGCTGCTCCCTCCATTCCAAAATCTGCACCGGCCACTGCTGCCCAGTCTCCAGGGTTAATACCGGTTACTTTTCTATTGTTTACCGCTGAAAGTCCATTTCCTTTTTCTTCACAGTCTTCCACCTGTATTCCAGACTGCCATGCAATGGTTTCTCCTGCAGTCTTGGCATATGGATCTATTGTGTGAAGCTGGCTGATTCCTTCGCGATCGGCAATAATCTCCTTAATGCCTCCGTCTGCATAATAGAATACCTCATTAATATGTGTGGATCGATATCCTTTCTCAATACCCATTGCCTGCCCCAGCGTCTGTGCATGATAGGTGATATAGGATTTTCCGTCAAAGTTAAAAATAGCATGATGATTGTTGCCGCCTACACCAAAGTATGTATGCGGATTCTGCAGAATTTCTCCCTTGTACTCATATGGTCCCATCGGTTTATCACTTACCATATAGCAAATGTTTCCATATCCCGGATATCCTGCTATCGCTGAATGATCACCCGAAAAATTAGAACAATAGGTATAATAATACTGGTCATTAACCTTGTGAATGCCACCATCCTCAAACATACACGGTGCATCGATCGTCACAGCTTCGCCTTCAACGCTGGTCATATCATCTCCCAGCTTCATCACTCTTGCCGTCTTTGGATTCAGGCAGCTTGCATTATCCTTGTCGTCTGGAATTCCTCCGCCGAACACTAAATATCCAGTTCCATCATCATCCACCATAACAGCCGGATCAAAAATCCAGGTAACTCCCTGTGCTCCTGGTGTGCTGGCATCTACAAGTGCTTTTCCATTTGGATCTCTAAATGGTCCCACCGGAGAGTCTCCCTCGAGCACTCCGATGCCGCCTCCGCCATTACAGAAATACAGGAAGAATTTATCTTCTCCATTAATTTTCTTATAAGCTGCTGCCGGAGCCCAGGAATTATTTGCCCATTTAGCCACTCCATTTTCTCCCGCCACCTGAACAAATCCATGATCTGTCCAGTTCACCATATCTGCGGAAGAAACCACATGCAACTTATTAATCTTACTGTATGTATTATCAATCAAATTTCCTTCGGCATCATACTCGAACTGGTCGGCTGTCATATATAAGTAAACCCGGCCATCATAAGTAAGCGCAAATGGATCCGCTCCAAAATCATAATCAATAACTGGATTTGAGTAGCCTGGGATTTTTGCCAATGCACTCGTTTTCAGCTTTGTCATAGAGATATTGGACACTGCCTGGTCTACATTATAGCTTACATTTCCTCCTGCCACTTTGACATAGTCTGTACGCACTGTTACCGTCTTATCTTCGGTAAGATAATCCGCTAATCGCAATGTTACCGTTGCAAATTCCTGTCCTTCTGTATTGTTGTAATCAACTTTATCCCCTGTAACTGAAAGAACCAGTCGTCCATTCAAGTAAGAATAAGAAGTATTTCCTGATACATTTTTGTCCTGGAAAGCAACATCTGCCACTCGGAATTCTTCTGGAATATTCATAGACATCTCAATTCCGGAATACTCTCCATCCGGAAGTGCGTCCATTTGAATCGGGAGCTTCACCTCTGCATTTGCAATTCCTGATACCCCTTCGATATCCTCTAACGATACATTCAATCCTGTCGGCGCACTTTCTGCTCCCATATCTCCCACGTGGAAATAATCAAAATCTGCATATCCACCGGCTTCTATAGTCGCATAATTAAATAATCCGAAGCGATATCCCATGAAATGCGGAAGCGTATATGCCATCTGCAGAGTATCACCAATCCGAGACCACTCTTTTCCGTCCAGGCTATAAAAGAATACCGCTTTATCCGTCTTCTGTTTAAAGTCCATATCTGCACGCAGATAAACTCTCTCTACAGAAGGATCAAGTTCTACCCGTTCGATCTCATTTCCATTTGGGTTATCATCACTTTCCGTCTTCACCATAACCAAATATTTGGTTCCGCCTTCCATCTTGACTCCGACGTATCCATAATGCTTTTGGAATGCAGCAAGACCTGCTACATCGCCATTTTTCATGCCTGAAACCTCCAAAGCCACATCGCCGGAACAAGCTGGTCCATATGTTCGCTGTGTCAAAGTATTTCGAGCTTCAACAATATTCGTCACAACATTTCCCGTTGTCAGACGCAGATAACCATTTCTCTCTGTCAATGACCAGTTATTATTATTTGGATTGTGATTCCACTGCCATTCCAGCTTCAAATTTGATCCATTATAATCGTTCTCGCCATTTTCAATCTGCTCTTCTTTTGGTTCTTCGACAATTGAGACATCATCTACATAGAAATCCATTAAATCTTTCTGCTTATCCTGTTCTACTGTCCATGTCGTCTCAAGAAATGCACAGACATCTGACATATCTGCATCTGCCGGAATCTTGTAGCTTCCTTCTATCAGTGTCCATTCATTTCTCTTTACCGTTGCAATTTTGGCATTTTTAAAAGTTCCATCTCCGTAACGGAAGGTAAATGCAAAATCTCTGCTGTCTGGTCCTGATGTATATTTTACTTTCGCAGCAACCTTATACTTTCTGCCTGCATTCACCTTACCTGTCAAGTTCTGCATCGGACCATTTCCTGTTGCCACTCTGTCTTTTGCCAATACACTGTATGTTCCTGATGCTGCATCTGCATCTGTAACTTCTAAGTCCCCTTTGCCATCCTGCATCTGCCATGGGGCTAAACCAGATTCAAATCCACCGTTTTCAATAATACCGTAATTCGCTTCATAACTGCAGGATACGTCATCCACATAAAAATCCATCAGATCCTTCTCCTTGGAAGGCTCTGGTACCCATCCTGTCTCAACAAAAAGTCCACTATAAGACATATCTGCATTGGCCGGAATCGTACAGCTTCCCTGAATTGTCGTCCACTCTCCTTTTTTCACTTCGGCTGTGGCCGCAATTTCAATTCCATCCCATACATTTCCATCTTTATTATTCTGAATGCAAATATTAAAAGTCCTAACGTCTGGCCCTTCATCATACTTTACTTTGGCGCTGACATTGACTTTCTGTCCAGCCTTTATTTTGCCGGTAATCACCTGCTTTGGACCTGATGCGGTCAACGTTCTATCCGTCACTTTTACAGCCTTTTCTCCACTTACAATCACATCTGCCACTTCCGTAAGTGTTCCCGGCTGCTGTGTTGTCCAGCCTGTCGTTCCTTCTTCAAATCCGCTGTTTTCCAGCACTTCGATTATTTCTTTCTCTGCCTTATTTTCTTTATTCTTCACTGCCTTTTTTGGCTCTTCAGAAAATTGAACAACCGCATCTTTATCCGAATAAACTTTTCTGGTTTCTCCATTATAGAATTCATCGGATACTACAATATTCTTCTCCTCACTTGAGACTCCCGGAATCTTCATAACTGATTCTGCTTTGCCATTCTCATCACCAAACACCGGCCAGCCATCTTTCCATTCCACCGGAACCAGCACCGGAATTCTTCCGACTGATCCATGATCCTGGAATAAATATGAATACCACTTTCCGTCTTTCGTCTCTACAACTCCGCCCTGGGCAACTCCGGCTTCATCCATCTTGCCATCGAACTCCAAGCCTGAATCAAAAATCTTTCTGCTCTCCCAGCCTTTTGAATCAAGCGTTTTCGATCTCCAGCAGATCTCCTGGCGGCGTTCGCCGCTTGGCCATTGAATCATAAACAGATAGTAATACTCTCCGATCTGATATGCGTGAATTCCTTCTGAAACATAATTTACTGCACCGTTCACCGGATTCCCATCCTTGTCAAGTGCTGTATGTTTAATTAATGTAGATTCTTCTCCAAAAGAAATATCTCCATTTTCATCTTCTGACAATTCCCGGCAAAGAGCGGTACCGCTTCCATACACTACATACATCTTGTCTTCTGTTGTAAGAAGAGAAATGTCATGAAGATATCCCTTAAACTCTGACTTATGCCATGGTCCATTTTCAATATCCGCTGTAGAGTAGATATACGTCTTTCCCGTAGTTAAGCTTGCAAAAGTCACATAGTATTTTTCTTTAAAATACCGAAGACTTGCTGCCCATGAACCATTTCCGTAATCGCTTTCTCCATTTCTCAATGCCAGCTTGTCTTCATCTCCCAAGGTATCATAGACATAATTGACAATTTCCCAATTAACCATGTCCGTAGATTTCATAACTGGGCATCCTGGAGACAAATGCATGGTTGTGCTTACCATATAATAAGCGTCTCCCACACGGATTACATCCAAATCCGGAACATCTGCATAAATAACCGGATTTGTAAACGTTCCATCTCCATTATCCGAAGACGAAGACGCTTCCAAATAATTTACGGGGAGTAAACTACATATCATGGTTAGAATAAGCAGAATACTCGCTACCCCCCTGTATTTTCTCTTTCTTTTCATCCTTTTTCCTCCTTTTTATTTATAAATTTCATTTTGTATCTACAATAGCACCGGGCTACTTTATTTTAAATAGATTTTTTTTAGAAATTTTTTCATTTTTTTGTGATTCAAAAAATTAAAAATTTCCGTTAGATTTAGTTAGATTCTTTCCTTAAATATATAAAAAAAGAGCACTCTCTGAAAGATTTTTCTTTCAAAAAGTGCCCTCAACAATCCATATTGTTGGAGTAGTATTACTGACAACTAATCACCATTCTTCATGATGATTCAT
>ENA-UONQ01001826-UONQ01001826.1-human-gut-metagenome-genome-assembly--contig:-CS26-NODE-1826-length-16658-cov-4.043847_pt1 | contig 16658 bp, 13 predicted proteins | sample MGYA00242460_ERZ724007 | MGnify/ENA metagenome assembly ERZ724007
AACCACTCCCTCCTGGCTCAGCAGCCCCATAGCAGCCTTAATCAGCGTAGATTTTCCACTGCCGCTTTCTCCTACAATTCCGAGGATTTCTCCCGGATCAACGGCAAAGCTTACCTGCTTTACCGCCAGCTCTCCCCGGTAGGATATATCCACCTGATCGTATCTTAATAAATGTTCCACCATTAGTTTCCTCCCCGGCTCTTTGGGTCCGCGTAGTCCCGGATCGTATCACCCAGAAGATTAAAAATCATAACAGAAAGAAAAATCGCGATTCCCGGTGAAAAAGTAATCCAGGGAGATATGGTCATAAGGCTTCGCGTGTCACTCATCATGCTGCCCCATTCCGGAACCGGAGGTTTGGCCCCCAGTCCCAGAAAACTCAGCGCCGCCAGTTCCATCATCATGGTTCCGATATCCAGCATGGAAGTCACCAGCACCGGCCCCATGATATTCGGCAGAAGATGTTTCAGAATAATCCTGAACGTCCCGCTGCCGGAAAGCTTTACCGCCCGCATCCATACCGTTTCTTTCCGGGCAAGGGTCTGGCTGCGGGCAATCCGCGCGTACTTAGGCCAGGAAATGGCAGCCAGGGCAACGATCGCGTTATGCAATCCGCCGCCAAAGCTGCCTGCTACAGCCAGAGCAAACACCAGACCCGGAAAGGCAAGAAAAATATCGGAAATCCTCATGAAAAAAGTATCTGTAAAACCGCCGCGCCAGCCACAGAGAATGCCCACGGCTGTACCTGTAACAGTAATCACTGCAACCAACAGCAGCGTGGAAAACACACTGGCTCTGCTTCCGGCTATCACCCGGGAAAGCATGTCTCTCCCATAGCGGTCCGTTCCCAGAAGATGAAGAGCACTGGGTGCTGCCTTGGCAATACTTAAATCCTGTAAATAGGGATCATATGGGGTAAGATACCGGGAAAAAGCGGAAGCAATCACCAGAAGCCCTGCCAGGATTCCGAACACAAACAGGCGCATCCGTACGCTGTCACGGTATTTTTTCTGAATTCGAACGGTCACATTGTTCATTCTTCCCTCACCCCCAGACGAATTCTGGGATCCAGTGCATGATAAAGAAGGTCACTGAGCAGATTTACCAATACATAAATTACCGCCATCCAGACAACATAGGCCTGGATCATCGGATAATCCCTCATGGTAATCGAATCGACTGCCAATTTCCCTACACCGTCCCACATAAAAATACTTTCAATGATCGCGGTTCCGCCCAACAGACTGCCAATGGACAGAGCCATCAGAGTAATAATTGTCAGCATCGAAGATTTCAATACACTCTTCCAGAGAATCATGCCAGGCCGGATGCCCCTTGCGCTGGCTCCCATGACATAATCCTTGTTCAGTTCTTCCAGAACCGCTGCGCGCACCTGCCTCATATATTTGGCAGACATGGCAATGGCCAGTGTCAGCGTTGGAAGCAGCGCGCTTTGCACGGTATTTCCGCCGGAAATGACCGGAAGCAGCTTCCAGTGAATGGAAAATATCTGCATCAAAAGCAGCGCCACAAAAAAATTAGGCATAGAATTGCCCGTAAAGCTGAAAAAACGCAGAAAATAATCTGTAAACTTATCATGGCGCACCGCAGCCAGAACCCCCAATGGAATAGAGAATACAACCGTTGCGCCCATAGATAACGCCGTTAACAACAGGGTTGCAGGCAGTTTCGAAACAAAGGTATCAAACACATTTTTTCCCGAAACATAGCTGATTCCCATATCCCCGGTCAATATTCCACGAAGCCAGGCCAGATACTGGGTGAAAAACGGCTGGTCCAGCCCAAGCTCCGCTCTTCTGGCATCGATGATTTCCTGAGCAACCGCGCCCTTGTCTCCATAGAGTTCCATCACGGCATCACTGCCTGCCGCGCGCATCATGGCAAAGGACAAAAATGTGATGCCAAACAACACCGGAATCAGCTGCAGCAGCCGCTTCCCTATATATTTCTTCAATTTTGTTACCTCTTTCATCCCTGATCAGCCGTTACCGGCTTTTCCGCACAGATCATAAAGGTATGATTCAGACTGTCCCGCTCCCAGTCCAGCGGATCCTGCACGCCAGGGCCAATGTCCTCAATGACCTCAACCATCCGCATACCTAGTTTTTCTAACACCTTTTTATCCCACTCGGGGCGTTTTTCTTTCGAAAGTGGAAGCGCATAAGCGGTCTGCTCCAGTTCCAGCACCCGTGCCTTTGACATATTTCCTGCATAATTGTGAACCGGGTATTTTGCGCGGAAGGCCGCCTCCGCGGCTTTCTTCCGGGCACGAAGTTCCTCATCATAAAGATACAAATACCAATTGGCATCAAAATATATCATGCGTCCGCCCGGCGCAAGGACTCTCTCCCATTCCACCAAGGCCTGCTCCGGATACTCCAGATTCCAGATGACGTTTCGGCTGACGATCAGGTCAAAGCTTCCATCTTTAAACGGAAGAAACTCGCCCCGGTGAAGAACAAAATCCACCCTTGCCCCATAACTTTCCGCATTACTTGTCGCGTTCTGCAGCATCTCCTCCGTCACTTCGACTGCAGTTACCTCCTGCCCTTCCAACGCCAGATTGATGGCAAAAAATCCCGGACCGGTGCCAATATCCAGCACCCGCAGCACTTCTTTCTGCGGCGCGTGGGAGAGAATCAGCTTTCTCCATGCCTCCCTGCGCCAGTCATTCATCTCTGCAATGTTCTGCGCACTGTAACTCTCTGCCCGGTCCGTCCAGTAAGACGTAATGGCATCCAATATCGTATCCTGATTATTATGTTCCTGCACCTCTCAAATTCTCCCATTCCCGCGGCAGTTTTTTCTGTTCAGCTGTTTAACTGTTCACCAGCTTCCCATCCACATTGCTGCCACTTTTTGTTTCTGTGCTGCTACGCACACAGCCTCGTTTTATATCAGATACCTTTGCGCACCTCTGCCAGGGACAGGCCCTGCTCTCTGGCAATCCGCGCCAGATCCTCATACTCATATTTCTCCCGGGTCACGCCATAACCAGAGGAAATCTTTTTCTGTACCTCTCCGTACGGAGTCTGCACGGTCTCAAAGCTGCGCTTTAGGGTGTAGCGGCTGCAAGCGTGCTCCCGCACGCCGATGGTAGTAGTGTTCTGGAAGATCACGCGCACCAGTTTCTCTTTTTCCGCCTCATGACACAGGACGCTCAAGAGTGTGCCCGGTCTTGATTTCTTCATGCCCGCCGCAACGGTGTAAACCTCCAGCGCACCGGCTTCCAGAATCGTTTCCATGGCAAACCCAAGCTCCTCTGCCGTCATATCATCCACATTGCACTCTAACTGCAGTACACTGTCTCCGGCATCCTCCGTCTCACCCAGCATTGCACGGATGCAGTTGGCCTGCTCAAAATCCTTCTTGCCCATGCCATAACCAATCGCCTCGGTCCGCATCACCGGCATATCACCAAAACGGGTGGCAAAATGCTTTAACAGCGCTGCGCCGGTCGGGGTGCAGAGCTCGCCCTTCACTGCGCCGCCGTACATCGGCACACCATTTAAAATATAAGCAGTGGCCGGAGCCGGAACCGGCAGAATGCCGTGAGCACAGTGCACATGACCGCTTCCCACATGAACCGGGGAAACGATCACCTGATCCGGAGCAATCTTGTTCATCAGCAGGCAGACTGCCGTGATATCCGCAATGGCATCCATGGTTCCCACCTCGTGGAAATGGATCTCCGTAACCGGAACACCGTGGGCATGGCTCTCCGCCTCCGCAATCAGGCCGTAAACTGCCATCACATCCTGCTTCACCTGATCCGGAATGTTCAGATGACCACAGACGATATGCTCAATGTCATGGAGACTGCTGTGATGATGATGCGTGTGACCATCATCACCGTGCTCGTGGGTGTGTTCATGGGTATGCTCGTGGGTGTGCTCGTGGGTGTGCTCGTGATCTTCATGCTCATGGAGATGATCGTGATGCTCATGGCACGCGCTTTCATGATCGTGCTCCTGTTCATGTGAGTGATCGTGATGCTCATGATGGTGATGGAACATCTCCTCGGACTCTTCCTCCCCATGCACCTTCACGGTCATATGAGTTCCGCCGATTCCACACTTGCTTACGGCTTCTTTGCTGAACTGCACACCGGGAATCCCCAGGCCGTTTAATTCTGTCACAGCTGCCTCCGGGTCCGGCATCAGTTCCAGTAAAGCCGCAGTCAGCATATCGCCTGCAGCGCCCATTCCACATTCCAGATATAATGTCTTCATATCGCAATCCCCTCTTCGTGACTGTTCTGTACAGTCACACTTTCTCAATTTTTCACTTCTTACTTTCTGCGCCTGTCATGTGATTGATCATGCTTGCCAGATATCCGGCTCCGAATCCATTATCAATATTCACCACCGAAACTCCGCTGGCACAGGAGTTCAGCATGGATAACAGTGCGGACACGCCTCCAAAGGATGCCCCATATCCGATGCTTGTCGGCACCGCAATGACCGGACAGTCTGCCAGGCCTCCAATGACACTGGCCAGCGCGCCCTCCATTCCGGCAATGGCAATAATAACAGACGCACTCATAATCTCATCCATGTGTGCCAACAGCCGGTGAAGTCCGGCTACTCCCACATCATACAAGCGCACCACCTCATTGCCGTGGGCTTCGGCTGTCAGTGCCGCTTCCTCCGCTACCGGAATATCCGAGGTTCCCGCTGTTGCTACCACGATTTTCCCCAGACCGTCTGCTGCCGGGAACTGACCGATGGTGCCAATCCTCGCGTCCTTCCGATAGTCCATCTGTGGATATGTTTTCCGGATTTCAGCTGCCTTTTCCTCAGACAGCCGGGTGAGCAGGATCGTCTTTACCTCATGCTCCAGCATTGCGCCAATGATCCCCACCATCTGCTCCGGTGTCTTTCCGGCTCCGTAAATGACCTCGGCCGCTCCCTGACGGATCCCACGATGCAGATCCACCTTCGCGTAACCAATATCCTCAAAGGGCTCTTTCTTAATCGCGAGCAGTGCGTCATCCACGCTAAGCTCGCCGCTCTTCACTGCTTCCAATGTTTTTCTGATCTCGCTGTTCATCCGCGCACCTCCAGATCCAGAAGCACAGCCGGATAGTGCTTCTTTAACTCGTTCAGAATTTCTGCCCGCTTTTCCATGAGAAGCGAAAGCTGGTTTTCCGGCAATTGCAGGCGGGCTGCACCGTTCGGCATCATCCGCACACGGAAATCACTGAATCCAAGGGAGAACAGAAAATCCTCTGCTGCTTCCGTCTTCTGAAGCTTTTCTGCCGTAATCTCGCATCCGGTCGGAATGCGGGTGGCCAGACATGCATATGACGGCTTGTCCCAGGTAAAAAGCCCGCCTTCTTTGGAAAGTCTGCGGATCTCGGATTTTACAAGACCGCATTCTCTCAGCGGAGATTTTACCTGCAGCTCCTGCAATGCCTTCATGCCCGGACGGTCTCCTGCATCATCGGAGGCATTGGTTCCGTCAAGCAGTACCGTATAGCCATCCTCCGCAGCCGCCTTCATGATCATGTTGAAGATAACTTTCTTGCAGTAATAGCAGCGGTTAGACGGGTTGGAAACCACAACCGGGTCAGACAGTACATCTGCCCGGAGCACCCGCACCGGTGCCTTTAACTGCTCCGCCAGGCGCATGGCATCATCCATCTCAAACTGCGGCTGAAACAGTGCTTTTACATAGTAGGCTTTCACATCCGCACCGTATTTCATGGCTGCGTAAAGCAAATAAGAAGAATCCACACCGCCAGAAAAGGCCAGCGCGACCTTCGGGTTTTCTTTGAAAAATTCCTGTAAGTTCATAAATTAAGTCCTCTCCTTCTCAAAGTACTGATCCCGCCTGCGGCAAACAGCATGCCGCCAGGACAAATAAGAATGTGCATCCCTGCGGAGCAATGCAATTTCCTATGAAGCAAAAAAGGCATGTGGCCCTTCTTGAAAGAGCCGTATGCCTTCCTGTGCATACATCATTCTAAATTAAAATACGGACACATCACCTGCAAAATTCAGATATCTATATATTATATCCAAGATTTCTTCTTACTGCTTTTACCAATCAGAAGCTTCAGCCTCTGCATGGCAGCTTCGTGCTGCCCGATTTACGAGAGAAATTATAGCACAATCTTTTTTTCATAGCAAGTACCTGATCAGCCAATCAGTTTTCCCACTTCCGTCACTACGCCATCAACCAGCTTCGTCATACTCAGATCCGTCACACCCACAATGTAGTTATCGCAGTGGTTCACCGGAACCAGAATGCGCTTGGCCTGGCTCCGGCCCACGGCTGTTGCCATAGCCGCCGTGATCTCGCCAAGAAGCGCGTCCGCAATGACGATTCCCACCGGCCCGACGATCACATCGGCTTTGCGGCTGCATACTATGACCGGATTTTCTCCGGTTGCCGCCACATCTGCCCCGGCTTTTAACATGGCCGATGTGGCCAGACTGTTGGTTCCCACTGCGGTAATATACTGCTCCGGGTAACGTTTCTTTAAAGCGCTGACGATCTGTTTTCCAATGCCGCCGCCCTGCGCATCGATTACAAGTATATTCATAATGTTATGCTTCCTTTTCTAATGCCTTTTTCAATTCCTCTACCACAATCCTCAGAGCCTTGATCCGGGCATATTTCTTGTCTACAGACTCGAGGATATGCCACGGCGCGTAGGTGGTGCTGGTCTTGGCAAGCATCTCATTTACAGCCTGCTCATACTGATCCCACTTGTCGCGGTTGCGCCAGTCCTCCTCTGTGATCTTCCACTGCTTCGCCGGGGTATTCTGCCGCTCAGTGAAGCGTTCCAGCTGGGTATCCTTATCAATCTGTACCCAGAATTTGATGATGACTGCGCCCCAGTCATGAAGTTCTTTCTCGAACTCATTGATCTCATGGTAAGCGCGCTTCCAGTCGTTCTCGCTGCAGAAGCCCTCCAGCCGCTCTACCATCACACGGCCATACCAGGTCCGGTCAAAGATGGCAATATGGCCCGTCTTGGGAAGCCTGGTCCAGAAGCGCCACAGATAATGCCGTGCCTTTTCATGGGGCTCCGGGCTTGCGATGGGATGCACCTCGTATCCGCGGGGATCCAGAGCACTGGTGATGCGCTTGATATTTCCGCCCTTACCGGCTGCGTCCCAGCCCTCATAGGCAATGATCACCGGAACCTTCTTACGGTACAGGCGATTATGCAGCTCGCCCAGTCTCTGACGCAGCTGCTTCAGCTCTTTTTTATAATCCTCTTCCGAAATCGTCTTGTCCAATGGAATCTCAGAAAGCAGCGGCATCCGCTCAAGCGGGAACACATTCTGTAAAAGCGGCACTGCCATCTGACTGTTGCTGAGCGCAATGTCGATTCCCTGCGTCAGGATCTCCATAATCTGAAGCTCTCTCCACTTTCTGGACTTTGCGTCAATGATATACCAGGGCGCTGACGGCTGATTGGTCTGTTTTAAATAATCAGAGAAAACATCCCGGCACCTGTCATAATGCTCATGCTGCCACAGATCATAGCTGCCGACCCGCCATGCCGTATCCTTTTCCCCGGCCAGATGACGGATCCGCCTTTCCTGTTCCTTCCTGGAAATATTCAAAAACAGCTTTACTACCAGGTACCCATTGTCTGTCAGCTGACGCTCAAACCGCTGTACACTCTCGATCCGCTTTGCGTACTCCTTCTCAGAAAATTCTCCCTGCAGATATCCGCCCGTCAGCTCTCCCATCCAGCCGGAATCCAGGAATACAAACTTTCCCGCTTCCGGGATCTTCGCAAAATGCCGGTACAGAAACGGCTTTCTGGCATCTTCCTCCGTTTTCTTTTCCATATCAAAAACCTTGAAAAAACGCGGATCAATATTCTGGATGATGCTCCCGATGCCGGAACCCTTGCCGGAGGTTCCCCAGCCTTCCACCAATACCAGGACCGGAACCTTTTTCTCCTTCATCTGCAGCTGCTGCACCGCCAGTTTCTCTCTGGCTGCCTCAAGTCTTGTTTTCAGCTCCTCCTCTTCCGGCATCTCGGCCGGCACCCATTCTCTCAGCATAGAAATCTCCTTTTCTGTCTTCCCAGCCATCAGGTATCTCTTACGTCTAGGATAACACGAAACGCCCGTTCCTACAAGGATGATCCGGTCTGGCAGACTGCTTCTTAGCTTCTGGCAGCTGTACCTGCCTTAATCGTATAGGTGATCTTAAACAGATTGACAGCTCCATTCGCCCAGTCTGCCTCGAAGGTGCCAACCTTGCCGCCGGAAAAGGTAATGCCAAGCCTGTTGTTGGAGCCGGTTTCGATTACCCAGTCTGATTCTTTAAATGCCTCTCCATCTGGATATCCTTTTAATGTAATTGAATTACTGCCATTTTCAGGCTGCATCTGAAGTCTGATCTTTTTGCCACTCACATCATCTTCATTCGCAACAAATTCGTACCCCTCCGCAATATCACTGACCTTAATCTCGCTCACGTGAATCGGTACCACGCTGTTGTTCGTGATCCCGTAGCCCTCTGGCGTGATAAATTCTCCGGTGCTGAGCACGGCAAACGTAATACTGAGCGGAACCGTTGCGGAAAGCTGTGATACATCTTTGGTATACACCACCTTTACCTGCGTGGAGGCTGTTCCTGCTTCAAATGCATTGCTGCTCGCCGTGTCGACGGCCTGTCCCTGCTGTGCCTCCCCTGCAGCAAATGCAGTCATGCTCATGCTTGCCGCCAGGGCCAGGGCCGGAATCACCATTTTCATCTTCTTCATACTCTTTCTCCTTTGATTTGTTTTTATAGACAATTTACGGGTTACCCTCTTAAGAACCGGCCACAATCGCAATTTTGGCTGCTGCCTGACCGGCCTGCAATAAGTTTTCCATATCATAAGCCGTAAACAGGGCCGTAGCGGAATACGTTCCTGCAGACAGCGTGCGATTCAGTTTTACATGCTCGATATACTGTCCCGGCGCGATTCCGGCAGACTCATAAATCGGCTCCCTCTCCCCATCCAGCGTGATCGTTACCTTCATATGATGATGATTTGCGGCTATATTTTCAATCCGCGCCATGGCATCAGCTCCATTCTCATCAACCGTTACAACCGACGCAATGGAAATATTAAACATGCCTTCCTCGACCACCTTATTCAGTTCCTCCTGGATTTCTTTCTCAGAGCGCCCCGGCAAGGTTCCGGTCCGGGCAGACGGATCAAAGAACTCATGAACCGGTTCCGCCCTGCAGCTGTGCAAAAGCCAGATCAGGACGAGAAGAAGCAGCACTGCCAGAATGCCACAGATCCACTTCCTTCGATTTCCGCTTTCCTTATTATTTTTCTTATTAAGCCCTTTGTCCTCTGATTTGAATTGCTTCATACACATTCCTTTCTAATCATATATTTATCATGATGTTTCCAGGCTCCTGACCGTATAGGTTACGATCGCAACCACAGCCTCTTCCCCGGCATCAAGTGTCCCCGCCAGACAGTTTCCGCCAAGCTCCAGCTCCCAGCTCAGCTCCAGTTCTTCTCCCGGCTCCAGTAGCAGCTGCTCCGCCTCAAGCTCCCAGGTCATACCGGCTTCACCGGCCGCTGTCTGTTCCTGTCCAAAGACACAGGATATGTCATTCCCCAGCGTCAGCCGCAGACTAGGCTTTCTGCTCTCCCATTTCGTAAAAATATCGTCCGCATCCTTACTGTCCTCTGTCTGCCAGGCAAACGTGACCGAGGTCAGTAAAACCGTGCTCTCTCCGTGATTTTCCAGACTTCCGCTGACTGCTGTACAGCTCCCGTCCGGCTCAATCACGAACAGCATCTGCGTTGGCACCACCATGGAGATCTGTGGCGCACAGAGTGCGGGCTGATATTCTGCGTTGCTCACCGAAGCTATGGGAGACAAATCATCCAGAAGTGGTTCTTCCGTCAGATCCCGTTCCGATTCCTCTGAAGCTTCCTCCCGCGGTTCCGTGAGTTTTTCCGCATCTGACACCGTAGCGGTTTCAACGATTGTTCTGTCGGCAGCTGCATTTCCTGCCGTAGCAATTTCCACCCCCGTCCTCCTGTCCGTTTCCAGGGAAGCCGAGGCAAACGCCATAACGGCAGACATTTGCAAAATACACGCCAGCACAGGCACCAACAGGAAAATCCACGCCGTTTTCCGGATGCCGGCATACACAATGTGCAATCCATTCCCCCCTTTTTGCTGCAGTTACCTTCCATCATTCATTTTATAAATTGGGAAATACTGAACCAGGCATGATGCTCAGCACACAGCCTGTCCGTTTGAAATAAAAGACCCGCCAGGATATTGCGGTTACATGAGATTACAGGATTGTTAAGAATATAAATCCCGATAAACTTACGTTTATTATACTTGCCTCAATAAAGAATGACAAGCTTCCAGCCTGCAAAAATCTGCCCAAAATCCATAAAATCATGACAGAACAGGATAAAAAAACAGGAAAAGCGCAAGCTCTTCAACGGCTTGCGCTTTCCATCTTACTTCAGATTATTTTGTAATGTACCGATCAGTTCCTCAAGAACAATTGGCTTGGATAAAAATCCATCCATGCCGCATTTCAGTGCCTTCTTTCTGTCTTCATCAAACGCATTGGCAGTCATGGCAAGGATCGTAATTCCCGCCAGTGCCGGATCAGCGAGTGCACGGATCTGTTTTGTTGCCTCATATCCGTTCATGACAGGCATCTGAACATCCATAAGCACCAGATCATAATCGCCCGGCGCTGCATGCCTTACCTTCTCCACGGCCTCTGCTCCGTTTTCTGCCGTATCAATCCGGAATCCATATTGCTTTAGAAGCTCCACAGCAATTTCACGGTTCAGTTCATTGTCTTCCACAAGCAGGATGCATCGGCCCCTGAAATCAGAGCCTGCAGCCGGAAGAACCGGATTCTCTGTTTCCTCCTGCTTCTGACCGATCGCTGTCATCAGCGTCTCCCGGATATCTGACATAAACAGCGGTTTCGCGCAGAATGCCGTTACCCCCGCAGCCCTGGCTTCTACTTCGATATCCGACCATTCATAAGCAGTCAGGATAATGATCGGCGTATCATCACCCAGACTGCGGATCTGGCGGGTGACTTCAATGCCATTCATATCCGGCAGGCGCCAGTCAATGATATAGGCATGGAATGCATCGCCCAGTTCCATAGACTGGCGTGCGCGGAGAACTGCCTCTTTGCCGGAAAGTGTCCATTCTGAACGCATTCCAACCTTGGCAAGCATCTTTGTCACACTGTCACAGGTATTAAAATCATCGTCTATCACCAAGGCCTTAAGACCTTCCAGCTCTGCGATCCGCTCGGTGCGGTGCTGCTCCGGCTGAATCCGCAATGCCAGACGGACAATCACCTCGGTACCCTTTCCCTGCTCCGTCTGAACCTCAATGGTTCCGCCCATCATATTCACAATATTCTTGGTGATAGCCATACCAAGTCCTGTGCCCTGGATCCTGCTGACCGTGGAAGTGCGTTCCCGCTCAAACGGCGAAAACAGCTTCTGGGCAAATTCCTGGCTCATGCCGATTCCGTTATCCTTGACCCTGATCTCGTACAGCGCACTGTCCTTCTGTGTCCCCGGGAACTGCTTGAGCCGGACAGAAACGGTTCCACCCGCCGGAGTAAACTTGATCGCATTGGACAAAAGATTCAAGAGCACCTGGTTCAGCCGCGTTTTATCACAATAGACATCCTCGTTCGCAACATCCACGGCATCCATATAAAGGTCCAGCTGCTTTGCATAGATCTGGCCGCTGATGATCGTCTTCAGATCATGAAGCACATCCGACAGACTGACCTCTGTTTCTTCCAGATGGATCTTTCCACTCTCAATACGGCTCATATCCAGTACATCATTGATCAGCGAGAGCAGATGGTTGCTGGAGGAAAGGATCTTGCCCAGATAATCCCGGACTCTTTCCTGATTATCTATGTGGCTTACAGCCAGTGTCGTAAAACCAATGATCGCATTCATCGGTGTCCGGATATCGTGAGACATATTGGAAAGGAACGTGCTCTTTGCCCGGTTGGCGGTCTCAGCAGCACGGACTGCCTCAGCAAGGGCCTGATTCATTTTCTTGTCAGAGGTACGGTCCGACATAACCAGGATATATTTCTTCGTTCCGTTTACATCACTGTCCATTGCGACAATATGAAACCAGCGCCGCTCTCCTGTTTTCTGATGAACATATTCAAAATCCCATTCCCTCTGTTCCTGTGTCAGAATATCCTTCAGATAATTCTTCTTCGGATCTTCCGGATTCCTGGAATGCAGCTCTCCCAAAACGCAGATATCCTTCTGGATCTGCTCTACGGTAATGCCCAGCAGTCTTTCCACATTCGGGCTTACATAATCGGCCTTATACGTGTTTGCATCCAGCATCAGAAACACGTCATCCACATTCATCGACAGCTTTTGAAACAGCTCATCCCGGTACAGGATTTCCGTATCCTTTCGCTTCAGGCTTCTCCTGTTTTTCTGAAGGATCAGTCCGATCAGAAGGGCAGCGATACCGCACACGACTGCCCCCACAAGGAACATCGTACTAAGCTGCAGATTGTTCATGCTGGCATTGACGATATCAGCCCGGACCAGACCCAGAAATATCCAGTCCTGAAGCTTCGATTTTTCATAAACCAGATAGTAATCCCTGCCATCCAGATTTACGAGCATCGCATCGGTACATTCCTCTTTCCATTGCTCCGCAAGGTCCAGGATCTCTGTTTCCGGCATATTGGAATGCTCTCTCAGGACACCCAAAAAATTATACACGTTCCCCCATGACTCAAAAGAATGGTCGATCACAACACGGCCATCCGGATGAACCACATAACTCTTTGCATGTCCGTTAAAGGCAGAAATATCCAGTACACTTACGATATCCGAGTTTTCATATGCAATTGCAATGGCATCATACTCAAATCCCTGATAGCTTCCATGCGCCTGCGGGCTGGCAAAAATAAGCAGCTGGGATTTTCCGGGAACTACTGCATTTGTTATGATATCCTTCCCCTGCCGGATCTCATCCTCCAGATTTTCCTGCACTCCAAGATACCCGGTTTCCCCTGTTACCATCTTATAGTTGCCGTCAGCCGAAAGAAAATAGAAATACAAAAAGCCTGCCTCATTCTGTGCTTTCTTCACATAATCACGGATTTTGCTTTCACTGGAGGTGTTCTGCAGATACTCACTCCACATATAAAGATAAGTCAGGTTCTTATTTGTCAGCTCATTTAACACATTATTCGACTGATGGAAAACCTCAGTCAAATGAGAAACACTTTCCTCATAAACCGTTTTCGATACAAACTCAAAATATCGGAAAACAGTCAGAACGATTCCAAGTAAAACGGCAAGAAAGACCGCTATCCTGAGTCGTTTTCTCATAAAAATTTTCACTCTGTTCGTATTACGATTCCCAATGTCCATTCTTCTCACCTCAAAGTCATGTAATCTTCAGGCTCTGCAAGAACAGCATCCCCCTCCGAAATACAGCTTATCCAGGTATCTTTCACCGTGCTGTCAGCTCTGTCAAATACTATCGTTTCATCTGCCGGATAAGCTTCCATATGCTGTGGTATGGCCAGACAGGTTACCGTAAACGTATCATCATCCCGAACTGCTTTTCCATTCTTTGTCACTTTCTCCAGCGTATAACCATCCGCCGTTTCCCTGATCTCCGCAGAAATCCCACTGACCACTGGCAGCGAACCGCGGTTAAAGGGACGAAAACCTCCCGGCCAGCCTTCCACAAAGCTTCTGACCGTTTCTTTCAGTTTGGCCCCACTCAGCTCACATCTGTAAGCCGAAAGTCCGTTTGGCATGATCATGGCGCTCGCCATTTTTTCCGTATATCCTGCCTTCCGCACATTTCCCGTAAAGCTGTTTGCTGTCGCGATCAGCACATCCGTACCATAAATGCCGCGCAGAGTGTTTGCCATAACAGAATATGCCGCATTGCCCCCACTGGCATGAAAACGGTCGGAATATGCTTTCTGTGAATCCAGCACAACCGGCTCAGAAGCAGCATTCTCCTCGAGAAGCTGGGTATGGAAGGACTGATAAGCCTGTCCGGCATCGTATTCTCCGGAGATCATCTTAGAAACTACGTCCCTGGAAATGGAGAAAAAGTCATTTGACGCAATCCGGATATACATATGGTTCTCTTCAATCACAGATTTCACATCCTTCAGATATTCCGTCAGCTGGTTATCCACATCCTGACTGTAGCTTAACAGATCCTGGCCCTCATAAATGATCCGGTCCTGTGCATCCGCCGAAAGCATCACATTCAGCACCTTCATTGCCTTCTGCCGGCGCGTTTCATCCTGCGTCAGGTCACGGTTTAATGCCACCTGGAAATATGGCGTAGTCATCAGCCACTTTTCGCCGTTCTGCTCAAAGAATGGCAGAAATGTTGTATCAATGCCCTGATCCTGAAAAATTTTTACACCGGCAGAGGTGCCGAAATACATGGCCAGCTTACCGCTTTTGTACAGCTCAGCCACATCATCATAATTCATGTCCAGATCCTCCCGGCTCAGCCCTGTATCCCGGATAAATTGCTCCATCCGCTCAAAGGCCTTCGGCCAGATGGTACTGTCCAGACCCTCTTTCGTACTGTTACCCGGATCACTGTAGGCGGTACGCCATCTGCGTCCAGCTGCAGTCGACAGCTCTGCCGCAGACAGACCCTGCAAGGTTTCCATACAGGTATAATCATAATAATAGTCTGCAGTAAACCCTCGAATCCCCATTTTTTCAAATGCCTGGCAGGCAGAAACAAAGCTTTCATAATCGGTGGGCAGCGGAATATCATACTTTTCAAACAGATCTCTGTTCACCACAAAGCCATGTACATCTGCGCACACCGGAAGCCAGTTTACACTGCCATCCTGATTCGTAAAGCTGTGGATATATGTATTATAGACAGCACCGGCCTCATTGGTGGTGGAAAGATCCATCAGACTGTCCTTTAGCGGACTGGCATCATGCAGAGAAAACCGGCAACAGGTTATAATATCCGGCAATCCACCGTTTTCATTCAGAAATCTGTAAAAATCCAGATCGTTATTGCCCACTACAAATTCAATATTGATGTCCGGAAGCTGCTCCTGAATGTATGGTGCATATGTTTCATACAGCTTTGTGGTCCACAAATACACAGTAATCGTTTCCGCATCTTCTTTTTCCGCGCTCTTCCCACTGCAGCCTGACAAAAATGATATAACTGCAGCCATCACCCAAAATACAGCTAAAACTCTATTCCACTTTTTCTTTTTCATTACAGCTCCCCATGAAATCATTTCCAACTAATTTGCAGATCACCTTTACCAGCAATTTTACATCAATCGGTTTGGCAATGTGTTCATCCATTCCCGCTTCCTTTGCTCTGATCCTGTCCTCTGTAAACGCGTTTGCCGTCATTGCGATGATCGGAACCACCTTTGCATCCTCTCTGTCCAGAGAACGGATCCTTTCTGCCGCTTCATAGCCATTCATAACCGGCATCATGATATCCATCAGAATGACATCAAATTCGTGCGGCCTGCTGTTTTCGAATATCTCAGCCGCCTGCTGGCCATTCCATGCTTTACACACACAGGCCCCTTCATTCTGAAGCATAAATTCCGCAATTTCCATGTTCAGCGCATTGTCTTCTGCCAGAAGGATCTTCAGACCTTTGATGGATCTTTCTGCTGCAGCCTTCTGTTCTTCACGCTTTTCCACATCCGGATCTGTTTGAAACGGGATCCGTAACACAAAGGTCGTGCCTTTTCCCAGCTCACTTTCAAACGTAATCGTTCCGCCCATTTTTTCGATCAGCTTTTTTGTGATGGACATTCCAAGTCCGGTTCCGGAAAATTTTGTCCGGCTTCCGGCATGCTCCTGCGCAAACGGTTCAAAAAGACGTTTCTGAAAAGCTTCTGTCATACCGATCCCTGTATCCCGGCAGATAAATTCCATGGTCACCATTCCTGTCTGTTCTGATGCGATTTCCATGCAGCTGATATAGATACATCCGCTTTCTCTGTTATATTTCACCGCATTTGTCAGGATATTCATCAGGATCCGCTTCACATATCCCGGACTTCCGATGAGATTCCAGTGTATCACTTCTTTTTTCTCCCACACGATCCGGATATTCCGTTTTGCGGCTATCTGCTCGATCACAACCAGGATTTCCTCAAAAATACTGCCCAGCTGAAATGGGATTTCTTCCAGAATCACTTCATCCGATTCCAGCTTGCTCATATCCAGGACTTCGTTTACCAGTTCCAGCAACAGATTTGATGCCTCTTTGATCTTTGTACGGCATTCCCTCTGCTTGTCCATATCGTCTGCATAATGATCTGCCACATCGAGCATGCCGCAGATTCCGTTGATCGGTGTCCGGATATCATGGCTCATCCTCTGGAGAAACTCGGTTTTTGCCTCATTGGCTGCATCTGCCCTTTTTGCTGCCCTCAAAAGCTCTGCTTTATATTTTTCTTCCTTTTCCTGCTCCTTTTTGCGGTGTGCCTGATTGGTTCTGTATATCCAGAACCAGAAGACACTGAATATCAGAAAATAAAAGAAAACAACCGCTGTTACACTGAGCGGCAGGTCATGGAAGACCTCCGTATCCGGAAGATACGCATAAATGTAATAA
>ENA-UONQ01001830-UONQ01001830.1-human-gut-metagenome-genome-assembly--contig:-CS26-NODE-1830-length-16648-cov-6.802326_pt1 | contig 16648 bp, 9 predicted proteins | sample MGYA00242460_ERZ724007 | MGnify/ENA metagenome assembly ERZ724007
GGCGCAGACCGGATTTGAACCGGTGAATCAGGGTGTTGCAGACCCACGCCTTACCGCTTGGCTACTGCGCCGTATTCGATTTCTATAAATTTGCTCTAAGAGATACAAGACTGTTGTCAATATAGTATATTCCGACAACAGCCTTATTATAACAAACCGCCTCCGATACGTCAATCTTTCTGGATTTTTTATATTAATTTCACTTTTTCCTGTTTCATAATTTTCACCATTCTGCTTGTTCCAAGCCGATCAGCTCCCAATGCCAGAAATTCTTCCGCATCCTTCACAGAAGCAATCCCTCCTGCTGCCTTAATCTTCACTTCCTGTCCGACATGTTCTGCCATAAGCCTGATATCATCCGCAGTTGCGCCGCCTGTAGAAAATCCGGTGGATGTCTTAATATAATCTGCCCCTGCCTCTGTCACGATTTCACACATTTTTATCTTCTCTTCTTTTGTCAGCAAACAAGTTTCGATAATAACCTTTAATACCTTATCGCCACATGCTTTTTTCAAAAGTTGGATTTCTTCTTTTATCTGAGCATATTTCTTATCTTTTAGCCAACCGATGTTGATTACCATATCAATTTCTGAGGCTCCGTTTTCAATCGCTTCCTTTGTTTCAAATTCTTTTGTTCCGGAAGTCATATATCCATTCGGAAATCCAATCACTGTACAGACCGGAATCCTTCCCTGCAAATACTCACTCGCCTGTTTCACATAACTCGGCGGTATACATACGGATGCTGTCTTATACACAATTGCATCATCACAGATTTGTTTCATCTCTTCCCATGTTGCAGTCTGCGTTAATAATGTGTGATCTACATGCTGCATAAGTTTCACTGTTTTCATTATCTCGTTCCTCCTAAACTTAATTCCTATATCTGTTTTCTTACAATTAAATACTCATCTCCACATCTGTAATACGGACAATCCCAAAACTCGCCACGAACAAAACGAAACATTTCATCTTCATCTAAATTCTGTGCACATGTATAACATTCATATTCCTCATCATATTCATAATTCATGCAATCTTCGCAATTTGCAGCTTTTCCTTTTTTACTCATCTACTCATCCTCCTATATTTATTTTATCATATCATGATTCTTATGATGCGACAAATCTCTTGTCCTTTATATTTCAACCTGCTACACTAAAAGAAAACAACTACGAGGTATCTCCCATGTCAGAACATCCTTTTTCTTACAAAATCATATACAGTGCACGAAAAACACTTGCGATACAGATTACTGCAGATGCAACAGTCTGTGTAAGAGCCCCCAAAAATATGGATCTTTCTATTATTGATTCTTTTCTTAAAGAAAAAGAAACTTGGATTTTAAAACATTTACAAAATAAGAAAGAAGACAAAGAAAATGGTTATTTTCATAATCAACCACTCTCGGATTCTGACCGTATCCATTATCGCAAGATTGCCCAAGATATTTTCACACAAAAAACCGCTTACTATGCAAAGATCATGAATGTAACCTATGGACGTATTTCTATTCGAGAGCAAAAGACTCGTTGGGGGAGCTGCTCCAGCACCGGGAATCTCAACTTCAATTGGAGACTTATTTTTGCTCCAGAAGAAGTTTTAGATTATGTAGTAGTCCATGAATTGGCTCACAGAAAAGAAATGAATCACTCTTCTGCCTTTTATAACATTATCAAAGGAATTCTTCCAAACTATAAGAATCAACAAAAATGGTTACGTGAAAACGGACAGAAACTTTGGAATTAAGTCTCTGTCCGTTTCTTAATTTTTCTATAAAATTCTATCTTTCGATGGCTCCCAGCATTTTCAACTGCTGATACAAATATGCGACCGGTAATCCTACTACACTATAATAATCTCCATCAATCCTATCTATATGTACAGCAAATCTGCCCTGAATCCCATAACTTCCCGCTTTATCCATCGGCTCTCCGGTTTCAATATACTTAAAAATCTCTTCATCCGTCATAGCATGTACAAACACTTCTGTTCGTTCTGCATGCTGTATCACCTGTTTCATATCTGTTGTATCATAATTCAGTATTGCTGTTCCTGTATAAACCTGATGTTCTCTGCCTTGTAAATCCTTCAACATCCGAAACGCATCTTCCTTATCTTTTGGTTTTCCTAAAATTTTCCCATCTAATACAACTACTGTATCTGCACCAATCACTACACAGCCTTGTTTCTTTTCCAACTCATTTGCGACATTTTCTGCTTTTACCAGAGCAAGTTCTTTGACAATTTTCTCCGGCTCATTAGCTGTATATCGTTCTTCACCACCGCTGACTAATACCTCAAACTCCACACCTATTTGTGACAGCAGCTCTCTCCTTCTCGGTGACGCGGAACCTAAAATAATTCTTCGTTTCATTACTAATACACCATATGCTGAATGGACTCTGACTCAAGATTCTCTTTTGTCACCCATGTATAACCTACATTTACAACTGCTTCATTTCCAACCTGTAAGACTGTTCTTGCAGACGCAATAACAGACGCATATCCGATTGCAAATGGATTCTGTACAACCAATCCAGCAATCTTTCCATCTCTCACATCCTGAATCTGATCTTTGCCTGCGTCAAACCCCATTACAATTATTTCTTCACTTTTTTCTGCTTTTTCTAATGCAGATACAGCCAATTGTGTTGTAACATTATTGGTTCCAAATACCCCTTTTACTTCCGGGTGTTTCTGCAAATAGTAGGCGATTACATCTTCATCCGTCATTGCTTCAATTGCAGCTGTTTTATCCTCTGCAGACATCTCAGTATTTTTCTCTTCGATGATTGCTTTCTTTACGTCCGTTAGCTTATCGCAATAAAGCACCTCTGCAATTTGTATATTTGGATAGTTTTCCTGAATTTCTGTCTGGAAACTTGTTGCACGCTCTTTTCCCGTTTCGGACTTAGAATCATGCACCAGCAGTAAAACCTTACCGTCTCGTCCCATCTCATCAGCCAGCTTGTATGCGCCCGTCCTTGCCGCATCCTGATTATCTGTCTTCACTGTGCACTGAATTCCCGGATAATTATTTCCGGAATCTAATGCTACAATTGGTATTCCATTCTCTGTTGCCAAATCAAACTGTACCGTACAAGCATCTTCATCTATACTAGCAATCCCCACTACATCCGGATAACGCGCCAATTCCTCGTCAAGAATATTCACTTGTTCATCTATATCCTCTGTTTCTGCCGGCGCATTGTATGTTACTTTAATCTTATCGCTGCCGGTATATCCTAGTTCTGCATTTAAATCTTCTGCTGCCTGCATCGCGCCTTTTTTAACATTTTTCCAAAAAGCTGATGATTCATCTTTCCCTATGATAGAAATATAAGTCCCCGGTTCCAAATTCAAGTCTCGAACTTCACTATATGCCGCAGGTGAAATTTCATTTAAATTCATCTGATATACCGGTTCCTCAGTTTTATCTCCTGTAAATGTTGGTTTTTCTTCTTCCTTCGCGCATCCTGCCACTGCCAAAAGCATAACTATTGCCGAAGCAGACGCTAATATTCTCTTTACCAAAGAATTCTTCATACTACTCCCTCGCTTTGAATGATAAATACACATTTGTATTATACACTCCAAAAATAATAACCTATTGTAAATTTCTTAATATCGTCCTTAATATTACCACATTTCGTTCTATAAAAGAATGATGAATTTCTTAATTTTTTGTGACCACACAGAAAATTTGAAATATCAAGTACATCAAAAAGCGATACCTGGTCATGAAAACCAAGTACCGCTCTCTCTGTATCCTAAAAATAATACTGTTTTATTTATCTTTTTTTCTTGATACAACCATTGCCGCTCCAATCGACGCTAACATCATCATAACCATCATTGAAATTGGAGTAGCATCTCCTGTTTGAACTGCCTGATTCTTATTAGATTCCGGTTTTCCGGTTTCTGGTTTATCTGGATTTGACGGCTGTTCCGGAGTTGTCGGTTTGTCCGGGTCTACCGGTTTGTCCGGATCTACCGGTTTGTCCGGGTCTACCGGTTTGTCTGGATCTACCGGTTTATCTGGATCTACCGGTTTATCTGGATCTACCGGTTTATCTGGATCTACTGGTTTTGTCTTCACTGTCACAGAAATCTGAGCTTTTAACTGATCCGGATTTTCCATGTCTTTTCCTAATACAACTTCACCAGTTAATATCTTTTCACCCGCTACACTTCCATCATACCCCTTGTCAGACCATTGTACTTCAAGTGTATCATTAATATTTCCTTCTAATGTTACATTTACTGTCTTCGGAAGTTTCAAATCTTTGAATGCTGTTCCATATTCAACCTCAATTGGCTGTGGATTTTCAACAGCAACTAATTTTACTTTCTCTTTGTAGTTATATTTAAATGAGAACTGTACCGGAAGTAAACTTGCTCCATTCTTATTCTTTGCAACAATCTTAACTACATAAGTTGTATCTTTCTCAAGATCTTCTTTGGCTAATGTATATGAGGTTTCTTTTGTATTACCCTTTAACGGTCCGTTTACATATACATCATAGCCGCTTAACTCAGCCCCTTCTTTTAAAGTCCATGTGAGTTTTACATCACCTTTATCTGTATATGTCTTACTAACCTCTTTAATGCCAATTGTACTGTCTTCTGAAACAGTCTGTACATTATCAATTGCAATTGCATTCTCAGAAGAAACATCTTTGCTATTCAATGCATATACTTTGAAATTGTATGTTGTGCCAGGTGTAAGGTTATCTAATGTAACATTTCTTCCCTTTACAACTTCTTCAATACCATTTTCAGTATCTGTCACTTTATAAGATGTAGCGCCTTCTACTGCATCCCATACAAGCACCACTCTTGTCTTCTCTACCAGAATTGCTTTTCCTTTTGCATCTTTGGATACTTCCAGTTTCTTCGGTTCTCCAAATCCTGCAATTGCTGCATTTAATGCATCTGCTTTTGCTTTGACATCCTGCTCTGTTGCCTGCGCATTATTCATAGTTTCTACAGCAGCGTCATAAGCATTTTTAAATGTTTCCCATTTTGCACTGTCGTATTCTACTTCTTTCAACGCAGCGCCTTTTTCAATTGCTTCCTGAAGTGCAGACTTATCAACATTTGTACTGTCATTTGGACCGTAAATCTTCAGACAATCTAAGTTAATCTGCTTCTTTCCAGCTCTCGGTACTGCTTCAACCTTGATTGTATGTGGTGCATTCTTCAAATCTTTGATATGGCAAAGTGTCTGTTGGTCAGCACCTGTCGATACAGATGTCTCATATGAATATGTATCTTTCAACTCATTATCAATATATACTTTTGCACTTGCAAAATCTGGGTGTTTCTGGACAATAACTTCTACTTCTGTTCCTGTAAAGGTGTAAGTAAAATACGGAGCCTCTCCTGACCATGTATGAGTCGTTTCTGTCTTTGTTCCTTTTCCATTTCCCGGAGAATGTCTGTCAGCTTCTCCTGCCCAGTTATTCCATGTACCAACATAATTAATGGCTTCATTTTTATTTCCAACATCACCTGTTGTCTTAAATCCATCTTCTACTGTTTCTTTTACAATAGACTGTGCATCTTCCTTGATTGCACATGTAAGCTGAATGGATCCACTCTTTGTTGCATCTGCCTGAGATGTTGCAGTAATTGTAACATCTCCGTTTGTTCCTGTAAATGTCACAAGTCCATTTGCATCAACAGCAGCGATATTCGCATTCGATGTAGACCATGAAACAGCTTTATTATTTGTATTTTCCGGTTCTACCTTTGCGCGAAGCTGAAGTGTATTATTTTCAGCTTTTGAAACAACTTTCATTCCTGTTTCAGAAACAACTGTAACTCCTGTTGGCTGTGCCACAGTATTATCTAAAATTTCAAAAGCATCCAACTCTACCTTTGTTCTTGTACTTGCTGGATTTTTTTGATTCAATACTTTAATTACAAGCGTATGCTTTCCTAATTCCAAGTCGTCCTTTACAAAAATTTCCTTCTGACGTACGGTGCTTACACTATATGTATCACACACTTGCTGTGATTCACCATCAATAAAGACTTCAAATTTACCTCTGTCATGATTCGTACAAGTAATAATCTTAATTCCAGTTCCTTCAAACTCTAATGTCACAGTTTCATTTCCTGTTGGAGCTTCAAGATAATGAATAGAATCCATATAATTGACACCCTTATCCTGTGTCCAATTGCCCCACTGTCCAACATACTTGATCCGCTCATCTGCATTATCAATCTTACCTGCTCTTTGAGCGGTAACCGGTAATACCGGATCACTCAGTTCTGTCTCTACTCCATTGATCACTGCAGCAACTCGATATTTCAATTTCCCGAGAATTTCATGTGCAACAGTATCTGTATAAGATGTTTCTTTCAGCCCTGTCTCTACACACATCTGATCCCCATCTTCTACTTGACGATACACATTATATGTTACATTTGATGTTTCATTTGCTTCTGCTACTGTTGCTACATCTACTGCATCCCATGTAAGTGCTACTTCTGTTGCACTATTACGAATTGCTTTTACATTTCCAGGCGCTGGTACTTTTGCTGCTGCATCAGAAAGATTTTTGATACGATATGTTGCACCTGCTTCTGTTTTAAATGATATACGATTTGCTTTAACCGGTGTCACGTCAACTACTTCTTCACCAGCTTCTGTTACTTTCACAACTGTTGCTAATGCAATGTTATCATACTGAACAACTGCTTCATTTCCAATTCGAGATGTAATCTCTGCACCTGTTAATTTTCCATTTGCCCAGTCCATATCAACTTCAAAATTACCTTGACCTACAAGACCATCCACATTTCCTGTTGACCACTCATCCGGAAGAGCCGGTAAAAGATTCAGATATCCGGCATTGCTCTGAAGAAGCATTTCTGCCACTCCTGATGTGTAACCAAAGTTTCCGTCAATCTGGAACAATCCACCTTGTCCACCTTCATGCCAGTCAAACAGGTTCTGATAAATACCACCTCTAAACTGATTTTTAATAATCTCAAGTGCTTTATTTCCTTCTCCTAGTCTTGCCCAAGAATTAATTCTCTGTGCCATTCCCCAGCCTGTACTATTATCTGTACGATTCTGCATAGAAACCTTTGCAGCTGCAAACCACTCCGGATTGTCAGATGTGATCAAATCTCCCGGGAATAATCCAAGCATATGAGAAATGTGACGATGATTATATCCCTGACTACCTGAGATTGTATTTCCTGACTGATCTTTATTTAATTCTCCCTCGATGTACCACTCTTTAATCTGTCCACTGTCCCCTACTTCGATAGGTCCTTTCAGATTTGCAAGCTTGTCTTTCCATCCTTCCAGAAGTTTTGTATCTGTCTCTCCAACAATCTCTGCTGCTTTTAAAGCATCTGTATATAACTGCCAGATTAATGTCTGTTCATATGTATTACCATTTGTAATCGGACCATGCTCCGGTGAATATGCCGGTGAAGATACCCATTTTCCATCTACTTTTACCATCATCTGATCATACAGTTTTGCTGCTTCTTTCATCATTGGGTAAATATTTTCTCTCAGGTACTCTACGTCTCCTGTGTACTCATAATATGCCCAGCAGTTCTGGATGATCCATGGAACTCCTGCCGGAGACCATCCCCAGGAAAAACTCCACCCCGGACAAGTCCATCCGTATGGATTGATCTGTGTATGTGCCATAAAGCCGTTTTCTTCACCTTCAGCACTCTCAACACCCGCATAAGCCTTTGCTGTTACACGGCCCGGTTCTCTTAACTCATCTACAAACTTGATCAATGGCTGTGCACATTCTGCCATATTAGTTGAGTAAGTCGGCCAGTAATTCATCTGCAAGTTTACATTTGCATGATAATCTGAATGCCATGGAGATGTATTGGCTCCCGCCCAGATTCCCTGCAGGTTTGCCGGAAGCGTCTCTCTTGTCAAATCCGGTGTTCCGTCAGCATTTTTCGGTGTCTCACGTGAAGACTCAATCGTCAGAAAACGTCCATACTGGAATAATAATGTCTCCAGATAACGTCTTTCCTCTGGTGTTGCACTATTGTTATTATATGCACTTAACAACTCTGCCGTGGTCTTTGTTGTTGCACCCTGTCCCAGATTCAACTCTACTCTTGAGAAAATCTTGCTATAATCAGCAATATGATCCTCTTTTACCTTGGCATAAGTTTTTTCTTCTGCATCTGTTACATATTTTTTTATACGTGCAGACAAAGATTCCTTTGTATCATCTGTACGATACTCCGGATATTCATCTTTATAATTTGTTCCAATGGATGTAATAATTGTTACTTCTGATGCATTTGATACAGTAACTTTATCACTTCCATCTACAACCTGACCATCTGCAATAACCTTTGAATGAGATACAAACATCAACTGGTTATCATTCAATTGTCCTTCTAATGAAATCATTCCATCAGAAACCGTTGTCTTAGATGTTCGTCTAAAGCCTTCATTTTGCTGGTTTGAGCCGCCGCCTTTTACATTATCAGCTTCTACTTTTACATCTACATTGATCTTCTCATTTCCGCCTTCTGCAGTAATATGAGTTACAAGAACATTATCCGGATAACTTACAAAGTTTTCTCTGGAAAAATGTGTTCCGTTTTTGTCATAATCAACTCCGGCAATCGCAGTACGAAGATTTAAATCGCGGGTGTAATTCTGAACATCTCTTTCAGATGAAATGCCTTTGAAATCAAGATACATATTTCCATAACTCAGATAATAACCATATCCCTGTGTTCCGGCATCATCACTCACACCTACTAAATGACTGTTCGCAAGATTCTTAGCTTCCGTATCTTTACCTGCTAAATATAATTCTTGAACTTTTTTCAATGTTTGGCCATTATTACCATGACGTTCGTCATCCAGGTTTCCACCTTTGTAATCACGTCCCTCTGCAGGACCTCCTGACCAAAGTGATTTTTCATTCAGCTGAATACGCTCTCGCGTTATTCCGCCGAATACACTTCCTCCGATGGCGCTGTTACCAATCGGAAGGGACGCTTTCTGCCATCCATCATAGTACTGATTGATGTTGGCTGGACTCTTGTACCACAGTTTCAGATCTGTTGCGTCTGTCTGTGTCATTGGTCCATCTGCCGCCTGTGCTTCATATGCTACTGACGGCATTGATGTAGCTACGAGCACTGCTGTACATACTCCAGCAAGCGCTCTCACTGTCTTCTTTTTCATAACTTTCTCCTTCCATTGTATTCTATTAATTCCCATATTAACAATAAGAAATAAAATCCAAAAAAACAATGGATTATTTGCCTATTTTAGGTTAATTTTCTATACTTTTTCTTATCCATTCAAAAATCCTTGTATATTTTCTATGTTTGTATTAAAATTAATGTAGCATTTCAGATTGATAATTTATTCATTTATCATCTTTTGCAATACGAAGAAGGAGGATACATACTATGGCACACGTAATTAGTGATGAATGTGTAAGCTGTGGTTCTTGCGAAAGCGAATGCCCAGTAGGAGCTATCTCTGAAGGCGATGGCAAATACGAAATCGACGCTGATGCTTGCGTTGATTGTGGAGCATGCGAAGCTGCTTGTCCGACAGGCGCTATCTCAGCTGAGTAATCTTTTTTCAATATAAAGATAAAGAGCTCATAAAGCAAAGTGATCACAAGCAAAAGAAGGTATTGCCAAATCATCAAGTCCGATGACAAAGCGATACCTTCTTTTTTTGTCCGAATTTGACGAACGATTCTCGGCGTATTTCCGCATACCCTATGCTATAATGTATTTAACATCTTAAGGAGGTATTACATAATATGGGTGAAGTCAGATATATGATTTCTGAAGCAGCCAAACAAGTTCATGTGGAATCTCATGTCCTTCGATATTGGGAAGAAGAGCTGAACTTAAAAATCGGACGCACAGAAATGGGACATCGATATTATACCGAAGATGATATACAATTATTTTGCTGTATTAAGAAACTAAAGAATGAAGGAATGTTATTAAAAGATTTGAAACCTCTGATTCCTAAATTACAAGAAACTCGTAATCGTCTTACGGCTCCTCCAGAGCCGGTTCACGAAAAAAAGGAAGAAACTCAACTTACTACTGTCGCTGCTTCTCCTAGACCTACCGAGGCCGAGGTGATTCCTGTAACGCAATTGGAACAAGTACGTGGATTGATTGGAGATGTCCTGACAGAAGTAGTTACTACAAACAATACGGCACTGGAGAAATCCATTAGTAAAAAAGTAACAGATGATGTCATTCGCGAAATGGACTTTCTTTTTCAAGCCAAAGAACGGCAGGAAGAAGAACATTACCGAAAATTAGACACCCTGATCCGTCAGCAGCAAGCGAACAGAAAAGAATACGCTGCCAGATCTACTCCTTTGGGAAAACTCAAGCGCATACTTACATAGGCTTTAAAAGAAAAATCAGAAACCTGTAGAATCTTCGCACGATTCTTTTGGCTCCTGATTTTTTTATTTATTCTGTTTTTCGGTGCTCTTCCCACGCTTTTTCCAATATTTCCGGACTCTCTAATAACTTTGCTGCGCCAAGCGCCATACATTCTGCTACATAGAACATTGCTTTACTTCCAATGCTCATACCCACTTGCGCTGTTGCCGCCCAATGATGAAGTGCTGTTCCCAGGCACATTGCTGCCGCACTTAACATAACAGTCGGAACTGTATGGCTCATGTCAGAAACATCAGTTCCAATAGCCAACCTCACCGGCTCATTTTCTAAAGGTTCCAATCCTTTAAAATAAATTCCTTGATTATCTAAGCCTGCTGACTCCGTAATTTTCTTCGCATACTCCAATTCCTCTGCTGTATGCTCCGGGGCCGGAACCCGCTCCATTGCATGGTAGAAAACTTCCGACAATACCCGATTGACTTTCATTTCTTTGTGTTTGATCACAGTCTCAATTTCCACTCTTGTTCCTGTCATCAGAGCCGCACCCTTGGCACAATTGTCCACCCGCTCTGATGCATCTGCAGTCCGTTTCCAATCCGCTGACCGAATATAATAATTTGTAGCCGCGTAATCCGGTACTATATTTGCCGGTCCATCCGTATTTGTATATGTATAATGCATTCTCACATCATCTGCCACATGCTCTCGCAAATAATTTACACCTACATTCATCAACTCTGCCGCATCCAGTGCACTTCGTCCCATCTCCGGATGTTTTGAAGCATGAGCCGTCTTTCCATAGAACTTATAATTCTTTACTTCCTGTGCCTGCCAGATATCATAACTTACTCGGTTCCGATCAAATGGATGCCATGTAATTGCTGTCGATAAATCATCAAACGCTCCGTCTTGGTTCATCTTAATCTTTCCAACCACTGTTTCTTCTGCCGGACATCCATACACTCGAAGCGTACCTTCTATTTGTTCCCTCACCATCCAGTCCTTTAATGCACAAGCTGCCGCAGCACATGCAGTTCCCAATAAATTATGTCCACAGCCATGTCCCGGTCCACCGGTTGGCTTCCGCTCACAGCATAATTCCTGTCCAAGTCCCGGAAGGGCATCATACTCTGCTAAAAATCCTAAAATAGGTTTTCCGGTTCCCCACTCTGCTACAAATGCTGTTTCAAACCCTGAAATTCCCCACTTAACAGAAAATCCATTTTTCACAAGAAAATCTGCCAAACAATGAGAGGATTCGATCTCGTTCAATGCCAACTCCGGATGTTCGAAAATAAAATCTGCTGTACCTTGAACAGTTTCCCTATTTTTATATAGCCACTGCTGTATTATTTCATTTCTATGCATATTATTTGCCGCCTCTTTTCTCTTCTACGTCTAAATACTACCCTATTCCTTTTACTTGCAGATGTCAACGCCCTCTGCATTTTAAATCTCAAAAAAATGGAGTCACTGAAGTGACCCCATTTTTCATTACTTTTTATTTATTTCTTTTTTTGAAGCTAATTCCAATTGCTGCTCCTGAAATCAATAACAACATTGTTGCCCACAAGAACATTGTATTATCCCCTGTCTTTGGTGTATTTACTTTTCCACCTGTTGGCTTGGTTGAATTTCCGGATGTTGAGCCATTATTTCCACTTGGCTTATTCGTTCCATCGGTTCCCGGTTTATTTCCGTCTTCTCCGCCAGGCTTGTTTCCATCTTCTCCGCCTGGTTTATTTCCATCTTCTCCACCAGGCTTGTTTCCGTCTTCTCCACCAGGTTTGTTTCCACCTTCTCCAGGTTCTTCTTTCAATACAAGGCCTTCATGTGCAGCTTTAAGACTATTTACTGCATCATCAACAACCTGTTGTTCATCCACTGTCAGTTCATCATTTTCCATTACTGTATAAGCTCTTTCTAATTCTGCATTAAATACTGCAACTGACTCTTCAGTATATTTTTCTAATTCAATTCCCTTCAAGCTTTCCAATAATGCTTCCAATGTTGCTTTGTCTGCTTTTAATCTAAGATTTCCAATTGCTGTTACTAATTGCTTCCAAGCTTCATCTACTTCCGGCTGCATTGCATCGCCATCTGCAAGAACAGTTTCTGCTTTTTCTTTTGCTGCAAGATATTCTTCTTTTCCTGCCTCTACATATTTATCCAGATCAATCATGGTTGTTAATTCTACTGCCAATTCAAGTTCTGTTTTATCTGCTGCTTTCATTTCAATTGCCTGTACTGCCTGCATTAATTTTGTTGCAGCATTAACAACTTCTGTCTTGGTAGCATTTTCTTTGTCCATCACAGCCTGTCCTTCTGCAATTGCTTCTTCAAACAATTTCTTAACAGACTCTACACAATCCTCTACTTCACCGGATTCTACATAAGATTTTGCAAGGTTCAAGAAGTGCTCTAATGTAGCTTTTCCAACACGCAGCTGATCAACAGCATTCTGAAGTTGTGTCAATGCTTCATCAACAACTTTCTGATCTGCCTGTTCATTCTCAATGACACTCTGGGCATTCTGTAATGCTTCCTGGAATACTTTCCATGTATCTTTTGTATATCCCTCAGCTTTTTCATCTTTATACTGATTATACAATGTTTCCAGTTCTGTTTTGTTTACAGTTGGAGTTGTATTTCCACCATAAACTTCGATTTCATAGAATGTAACATCCTTACAACCTGCTCCAGTGACAAATTTGAAATTATCTGTCGGAACATTTTCCGGGAATGAAACTGTTAATTTATTGCATGCAATATCTCCATTTTCATCCACATATGTCCAGCTTTCTCCATCTGATAAATGAATTTCTTCTGGGCTGACTCTTGTCAATGTTCCAGTCTCTGGTTTTGTTGAATCGAAAAATACAACTTCTTCTCCACTTTCATTTGTATAAGTCAATGTAAACTCACCTACACGACTGTGATTTGGCTCATTCCATACATGTGTATCCAAGTATTCTTTAATGACAATTCGATTGATACCAGACTGATCTAACTTAGCAGAAATCCAATGTTCAGACCCTTTCTTCGTTGCCCATCTAGTAGTCATATTTCCATCAAACGCATACTCTGGTCCATATGGTCCCGGATAATAATCACTTGCTGATGATTCTGTCACAACACGAATATCTCCTGAAATTAATACCAGAGGTTCTGCATCTACACGTCTGCCTTCAACTTCTACGTAAGCTGATACGGTAATAGCGCCACCCTTATAGGCTCCATCTACTTTAAGTGTTGTTCCTGTAATGCTTCCTGCGGATTCCGGATCAACTGCAAATACAACCTGCTTAGGAGTAACTACTGTTTCGCCAACCAAACCTTCAACTGTCAATTCTACACTCTTTCCAGCTTCAAATTTATTTGTTGGAGCACTGATTTTCAAATAGCTCTGATCTGGTTTTGTAACATGATATGCTTCGATTTCATAAATAATCGGGCTCTGGCATGCGCCAAGATTTACTTGAATATATCTTGCTGTTGTTTCATTAAAACGAACGGTTCCTTCAGACTGTATTGTCTTCTTTCCAACAGACTGATAATCCTGTCCATCTGTAGAAGTTAAAATTTCAACTTCACGTAATTCATTATATCCAATGTAATATTTTTCAAACAATGTAACTGCATTTACAGTTCTCTCACTTCCAAGATCAAATGTAAACATTGCTTGATTTCCACTAACTGCTACTGCTGCATCATCATTATCACGAACACCGTCTGTCAGATATGCCAGCTGTTCTTCTGTCAAATCTTCCAATGAGCATTCCGGAACAATTCCTTTCAGCATATTTGCGCCTTCATCTGAAGAAATAACATACAATTTTGAATATGTATTTCCAACTGCTTTTCCTTCATAGAAAGCAGCTGCCTTTACTTCAAATGCACCCTGTTTTGGTGCTGTAATTGCTTCACTATAAAGTGGAGATTCACTTGTAGGATCTGTACCATCTAATGTATAGCGGATTTCTATTTCTTTATTTTCTGCAGAAATTGTGATATCTGACTCAGCTTTAATATAAGAACTTTCCGGTGTAAAGTGAATAACTGTCATAGTTTTCAAACTATTTAATGTTTCACTGTCGGCTTTTAGTCTTCCTAAAGCTTCTGTCAATGCTGATTGATCCTGAGTTGCAGCTGCAATAAGACCTTTCGCGTCTGCTACATTCTGCAAAATAGAATCTTTCATTGACTGAGACAATTCCCAACTATGTTCACCTACTACAGTATCATTTGCTGCACTTTCATTTGCTTCTGCTAATACAGCTACCTCATTTGCACTTTTTACTGTCTGAATTAAAGTAATTAATTCTTTATAAGGAGCTTTTCTGTCATCTCCCTGTGCATTCTTCAATGCATTCGCTTTTTCCTCGATTACAGCTTTATAAGGAGCTAACTGAGCAGAATATGTTCCGTCATCAATTTTTCCTATAACGCCTTCTGCCTGCTGTAATAACTGTTCAATAGACTTATCAAAGTTTTCTTCCAATTTGATAATCGTATCCAATGTATCCATTGTTCTTCCATCTGCAAAGCTCATTCCTTCCGGAAGGGTAATACGATATCCATTGTCTGTCTTCTCAAAATCAAGAACTACATCTGGGTTATTAAACAATTCTGCTGATGAGTAAATTTTTCCATCTGGAGATTCTGCAATTTCTAATACATTTCCCTGTACCTGCTGTGAAATACGCATTGCTGGAGTCACATGCAAATATACAGTTCTTGTACCATCTTTGTTATCTCTGTATGTACTTCCGCCCCATGTAGGTTCTTCATACGGGCCACCACGAGTATTATAAATAGATTCTCCGTTTTTCTGTACCCATTCTCCAATTGTTTCAAACGCTTTCAAATGTTTATTGGAGAATTGTCCATTCGGCATCAACCCAATGTTCAAAAGAACATTACCATCATTACATGCATTATTAATGATATCTCCTGTGACTCTTACCGGAGATTTTGCACTTGTATCTCTGTTATAGGACCATGCATTACCGGAGTCAATTGTCAAGCAGCTTTCCCATGCATGCTTATTATCAAATTTTGCTGTTGTCTGTTCCGGAGTAATATAATCTCCCTGTATATCTTCTGGCAAACCACCTTCATCCCAAGGTTTCGGATCTTCCCAACGATATACATAACGGTCATTTGTAATAATACCAGGCTGAAGCTGTTTTACACGACGTAAGATTGTTCTAGGATCCCACGCACCCCATGCTTCTTTCCAGCCTTTTGGTGCTGTATTTCCATACATTGGAAGTGCAGAACCAATTGCATCACACCAGAAAACATCCATTTTTCCGTATTTTCCAAACAACTCTGTTAAATGTCCAAGATAAGTCTCCATCCAACGATAATGTTCTTCACTCCAGCAATAATCGTTGTACCAATCCTGAGGAGAATAATACAAACCAAATTTCAGATCTTGTTCATGAGCTGCATCTGCAAACTGTTTGATAATATCATAATCTTCTCCTGCTGCAGACTGAGCATCTTTGTAAGGTGTTCCAGAAATAGAATGCTCTGGATAATAATTACTATCCCAACTTGTAAATCCACCATGATGTTTACTTGTAAAGATTAAATATTTACAACCCATCTCTTTTGCTTTTGCAACAATATCATGTGCATTAAATTCCTGTGGATTAAAGTCTAAGTAACGAAGATCATAATTAGGTTTTTTCTGTACATGACTTGGACCAGGTCCTCTTCCCCATCCAATTTCGCTTCCGCTCATTGTACCTGGATCCCAGTGAATGAACATTCCAAGTTTAGCATCATGGAACCACTGTAATTCTTCTTCTGATGCACGAAGATCATATACTCTATTTGACAGTTCATTTAGAACATCTCTATCTGCTACTACATCAATCTTCAAATCTTCATCAGAAATAATTACAAGTCCTTCTGCCTGTGCAGTAGAACGATAGTTTCCATTTGCTCCATTCTTTAATTCTTCCGTTCCATAAAAAACATGTTTTCCCAAAGATTCTGCTACTACATTTAATTCAACTGTATCTTTTCCTGCAAAATCATAATCTGGAGCATCCAAAACATTTGTCACAAAATCTTTTGTCACCAGAACTTTTCCGCCCTTGACTTCCGGTGTCTCAGTTTTAAATGCTGTTCTTGTTCCGTTTTTATAATAATATGGAGATGCAGTAATATTATATTCTGCTACATGATCTTCTCCTCCAAGAGTCTCAGCCACATTAAAATA
>ENA-UONQ01001840-UONQ01001840.1-human-gut-metagenome-genome-assembly--contig:-CS26-NODE-1840-length-16547-cov-4.010672_pt1 | contig 16547 bp, 14 predicted proteins | sample MGYA00242460_ERZ724007 | MGnify/ENA metagenome assembly ERZ724007
TTACACCATTGCCCAGATCATGCAGGTTCTGGATGCCATTATTGTTCTGATCGGAGCAGGAGTTTTTGGCATCACCTATGCCCTTTATGCTTTGATCGCAATCTATTCGGTTTCTAAGGTGTCGGACGGGATCATTGAAGGTATGAAATATTCCAAGGTGGCCTATATCATCTCGGATAAGAGTAAAGAAATCGCAGCGGCTATTTTAAAAGAGATGGATCGTGGTGTGACAGCCCTGGATGCAAGGGGAATGTACTCCGGAAACCGGAAAGATGTCCTGTTTTGTGTTGTATCGAGAAAAGAAATTGCACAATTAAAGGAGCTTGTAGTTGGTCATGATGCACAAGCTTTTGTCATCGTAAGTGACGCACGAGAGGTTTTAGGAGAAGGTTTTATTGAATATAGACAATAAAACCTTAAAAAAGGCAGGCAAGTATTGGATACTTGCTTGCTTTTTTCTGCGAGGTGCATTAAAATATACAATAAAGGTCCTTTCAGGTTTGTGCGATTTTACAAAACGGGGCGGTATTACGAAATTAGGATTAAGGAGTGAATATTATGATTTCAAACCAGATTCTTCAGACAACCATTGACGGACTGAAGGGAATCACCAGAATTGATCTGTGTATCTGTGATACAGAAGGAAAGGTGCTGGCTTCTACATTTCCGGAGGCAGAAGAGTATGAGAATTCCATTCTTTCTTTTGTGGAGTCACCGGCAGACAGCCAGGTGATCCAGGGATATCAGTTCTTCAAGGTGTTCGATGAGCATCAGTTAGAGTATATCCTGCTTGCCAAGGGCAGCAGCGATGATGTTTACATGGTAGGAAAGCTGGCAGCGTTCCAGATCCAGAATCTTCTGGTGGCTTACAAGGAGCGTTTCGACAAGGATAACTTCATCAAGAACCTGCTTCTTGATAATCTTTTACTGGTAGACATTTACAACCGCGCAAAGAAGCTGCATATTGAGACGAATGTGCGCAGGGTTGTATTCCTCATCGAGACCAAGCAGGAGAAAGATATCAATGCGCTTGAGACAGTCCGCAGTCTGTTTGCCACCAAGACGAAAGATTTCATTACCGCGGTAGATGAGAAAAACATCATCCTGGTAAAGGAAGTAAAGCCGAATGAGGACTACGCAGATCTGGAGAAGACCGCCAGTGTCATCCTCGATATGTTAAGCTCTGAGGCTATGACCAAGGTGCGCGTGGCTTACGGTACCGTGGTCAACGACATCAAGGAAGTGTCCCGCTCTTATAAGGAAGCAAAGATGGCCCTGGATGTCGGCAAGATCTTTTACAATGGCAAGAATGTGGTTGCATACGGAACTCTGGGAATCGGCCGCCTGATCTATCAGCTGCCACTGCCGCTGTGCCGCATGTTTATCCGCGAGATCTTCGACGGCAAATCTCCGGATGAGTTTGACGAGGAAACCTTAACCACCATCAACAAGTTCTTTGAGAACAGCTTAAATGTATCCGAAACATCCCGTCAGCTCTACATCCACAGAAATACCCTGGTGTACCGTCTTGACAAGCTGCAGAAGAGCACAGGACTGGACCTTCGTGTTTTTGAGGATGCGATTACATTCAAGATTGCACTTATGGTTGTAAAGTACATGAAATACATGGAGAACCTGGACTATTAATCATGATTGAAATTCGTAATATAAGCAAAACGTATGATAACGGAAGCAAGGCACTGAAGGATATCGACATCCGTATCCAGGACGGAGAATTTGTCTTTATCATGGGACGGAGCGGATCAGGAAAATCAACCCTGATCCGTCTTCTGCTGAAAGAGGCAGAACCTACGTCTGGACGCATCGTTGTGAATGATATGGATCTTCAGAAGATGCCGCGCCGTTATATTCCCAAATACCGCCGCCGTCTGGGCGTGGTGTTTCAGGATTTCCGGCTTTTAAAAGACCGGACCGTATTTGAAAATGTAGCATTTGCCCAGCGCGTGGTAGGTGCCTCTCCGAGAAAAATCCGCGAAGAGGTTCCGCGTATGTTAAAACTGGTGGGACTTTCCTCCAAGTACAAGTCTTTCCCACACCAGCTTTCCGGCGGAGAGCAGCAGCGTGTAGCGATTGCCCGTGCGCTGATCAACCGTCCGGAGGTACTTCTGGCCGACGAGCCGACCGGAAATCTGGATCATGAGAATGCGGCAGAGATCATGAAGCTACTGGAACGGATCAACACGCTTGGCACTACGGTTGTGGTCGTAACCCACAGTCAGGAAATGGTAGACCAGATGGGCAAACGTGTCATCACCCTGAACAAGGGACGTCTGGTAAGTGACGAGAGAAAGGGTGGATCGGACCGTGAAGATTAGTACATTCTGGTATTGCATAAAAGAGGGCATGAAGAATATATGCAGAAACATCTGGTTTTCGCTTGCTTCTGTGGCGACGATTTCTGCATGTATTTTTTTGTTTTGCCTGTTTTTTTCCATTATCGCCAATATCCGGTATATGGTGAAGCATGTGGAGAGCACGGTTGGAATTACAGTGCTGTTTGATGAAAATTTGACAGAGCAGGATATCCAGGGGCTTGGCGAGATCATCCACCAGCGGCCTGAAATCCGCGAGATGTATTATATTTCTGCGGAAGATGCCTGGAATTCTTTTAAGGAAGAGTATTTTGCAGGCCATGAGGAGCTGGCCGAGGGCTTTGCGGAAGACAATCCGCTGGCTGGTTCTGCTTCTTATGAGATCTTTTTAAACGATATTTCCCAGCAGGATGAGCTGGTTGCGTATTTACAGGGGCTGGATGGCGTGCGCCAGGTGAACTATTCCAACTCGGCGGTCGCCGGTTTTTCAGGCTTCAACCGTGTGATCGGTGTCCTGTCTTCCCTGATCATTGGTGTGCTTCTGGCGGTATCCCTGTTTTTGATCAACAACACTATTTCCGTAGCAGCGGCATTCCGCAGACAGGAGTGCCAGATCATGCGCCTGATCGGTGCTACAAATTTCATGATCCGTGCACCGTTTATCGTTGAGGGCGTGATGATCGGCCTTATTGGCGCGCTGATCCCGTTGGCAGGAACCTATTTCCTCTATACAAAAGGAATTGTGTATCTGTCTGAGCGGTTTCATGTGCTCTCCAACCTGTTTTATTTTGTACCGGTTGGTGAAATCTATCCGCTGCTGATCGGGGCAGCACTGATCCTGGGTGTGGGAATCGGATTTTTTGGAAGCTTTTTTACCATTCGCAAGTATATGAAGGTGTAACGATGCATAAAAACAAATGGAAAAACATACAAAAACGTATGCTGGCAGCAATGCTGGGCACGATAATTGCCATGTCCTCATTCCAGACAGTTTACGCAACAAAGCAGGATGTGGAGGCGGCCAAAAAGAAGGTCAGCTCCATTGAAGAAGAAAAGAAAAAGGTACAGGCTACCATTAAAAATCTGGAAGGATTGAAAAATGATGCGGCCGCATACGTGAAGGAGCTGGATGGCAGTCTGACAAAACTGGAGGGAGAGCTGGATCAGCTTTCTGCCCAGATCGGGACCAAGGAACAGGAGATCTCCGATACCGGCGTGGCGCTGGAACAGGCGAAGGCAACGGAAAATAAACAGTATGCGGATATGAAGCTGCGTATCAAATACATGTATGAGCAGGGCAATACCAGCTATATCGATATGCTGTTTCAGTCCGCAGATATGGTACAGCTCATGAACCGCGCTGAATATATTAACAAAATTTCAGATTATGACCGCAAAAAGATGGACGAGTACGAGGAAACCCGCCAGACGATCGCGGACGAGGAACAGAAATTAAAGACTGACCGGGAAGCGCTTCTGACAATGCAGGAGCAGACAAAGGCAAAGCAGGAGTCTGTTAGTACGCTGCGTGCCCAGAAGAATAAAGAGATGCAGAATTATGCGAGTCAGATCGATACTGCCCAGGGCCAGGTAGACCAGTACAATGCGGATCTGTCAGCCCAGGAGAACAAGATTAAGCAGATCGAGGCAGAGATCAGGCGCAAGGAAGAAGAGGAGCGCAAGAAGGCAGAAGCAGCCCGGAAGGCAGAAGAAGAAGCCAGAAAGAAAGCAGAGGCGGCCGGAAAGAAGGTTTCTGCCACTGATAAGGCAGCTTCGTATAATGTTGCCAGTCTTGGGAATATTAGCTTTAAGTGGCCGTGCCCATCCAGCAGCCGGATTTCTTCCGGTTTCGGAGGCAGAACTTCACCGACCAAGGGAGCATCCAGCAACCATCAGGGTATCGATATTCCTGCATCTACCGGTGCGGCGATCACGGCAGCGGCGTCCGGTACCGTTGTGGTGTCTACCTACAGCTATTCCGCGGGAAATTACATTATGATCAGTCATGGCGGTGGTGTATACACCGTATATATGCATTGTTCCCAGCTGCTGGCATCGGAAGGCCAGACGGTAAAACAGGGACAGACGATTGCAAAAGTCGGCTCTACCGGCTATTCTACCGGCTCACATCTGCATTTCGGTATCCGCTCCGGCGGACGCTATGTGAATCCGCAGTCTTACGTAAGCCCGTAAAGATTCAGAAACAGACGAGGTGACATCATTGGAGAAAGAAAATAAGGGCAAGTCAAAATTTTGGAAAGGCGTTTTAGCAGGTTCCCTTGTAACTGCTCTGGCAGGCTTTGGTATCGTAGGTGTGGCAACCGGCATATCCGTGATCGGGCGCACTGTGATCGAAAATCAGGCACAGAATACGACAGCAGCGGGCTCCGGCAGCGATGCCGTGCGGACCCAGGTGAATTTAAAGCAGGTTGATGCGAAAGTTTCCGTGCTGCAGCAGATCATCGATCGGTATTTTCTGTTTGATGAGGATGCGGAGCAGATGGAGACCGGCATCTATAAAGGCATGCTGGCCGGTCTGGGTGACCCGTACACGGTTTATTACACTCCGGATGAGTACAGCTCTTTAACGGAGGAAACCAGCGGCGTGTATTGTGGCATTGGTGTTCTGGTCAGCAAAAATGTGCAGACCGGAATTGTAACAGCACTCCGTGTCTTCCCGGGATCTCCGGCAGAGGAAGCGGGGATGCAGAAGGGGGATATCATTTATAAGGTAAAAGACATATCTGCGGCAGAAGCGGAGCTGGATATTCTGGTCCAGGAGTATATCCGCGGTGAGGAAGGCTCCTATGTGGATGTTACTGTTCTGCGGGGGAGCGAGGAAATACCGCTTCATATTCAGCGGCGTATGGTGGAGGTTGCTACCGTAGAGCATCAGATGCTGCCGGATAAGACCGGATATGTGGAAGTAACGCAGTTTGATACGGTGACTGCTGAGCAGTTTATTTCAGCAGTGTCTGATCTGGAAAAGCAGGGTATGGAGCGCCTGGTCATCGACCTGCGCGATAATCCGGGTGGCGTGGTAACCTCCTGTGTGGAGATGGCAGCTTATATTCTGCCGGAAAATCAGCATAACGGAACGATTCTTTCCACGGCCACCAAAACCGGTCAGGAGGAACGTTATTATTGTCAGGATGGCGAGACCAGGCATGAGGTGCGCGGGACAGATACCAAAGACGGCGAGTTCCCGAAGACGGATGATCATGAACTGAATGTGCCGATCGCAGTGCTCATCAACGGCCAGTCTGCCAGTGCGGCAGAGGTATTTGCAGGTGCCCTGCAGGATTACGGTGCAGCAACACTGGTGGGAACCACATCCTTCGGAAAAGGAATTGTACAGAGCCTGATTCCGTTAACGGACGGTTCAGCAGTCAAGATCACCACCGCCCACTACTATACCCCGGCCGGACATGATCTTCATAAAAAAGGTCTGACCCCGGATGTAACGGTGGAACAGAAGCTGGATGAGGATCTCATCGGGCAGTATGATGTTCCGCTGGAGCGGGATAATCAGCTGCAGGCAGCGATCGAAGTGCTGGAGAAGTAGAAGCCCATCTTGTAACCAAAAAAGAATATAATCTGATACTTGCCGCATGCATAGAACAAAATGCATGCGGCTTTTTCTGTATGATAGGAAATTGCGTCCTATCATACAAAAACGCTCCGCGAGGATGCGCACTCGGCGCAAAGGCAGATGGTTGCCGAAGCAACCGCGCCTCGGCGCGAGAATGTGCCAAGGCACATTCTTTATCATATTTTATCAAGCACAACGATCTGTCTGAATAAAGGTCCGGAAGGCGGTCTCATTCACTTCCGGACCTTTATTAGTTCCGTCCTATTGCAATGATCTTTAGTGGCAGCTGTGCTCACCGCAGCTGTGTTCGCCACAGGCATGTCCTTCACCTTCATGGTCATGATGGCTGCAGTGTACGTTCGGGTTATAGCCGAGGGTTCCGGTTAACAGTGCATTTACGGCTTCGTCTGCGTTTCCGCTTACGCCGCCGTACAGCTGGATGCCGGCCTGGGCGAGTGCGTTCTGGGCACCGCCGCCGATGCCTCCGCAGATCAGAATGTCGACGTTATGTTCCAGCAGAAAACCGGCAAGAGCTCCATGTCCGCTTCCGTTGGTATCAACAACTTCGACAGCAGTTATGGTTCCGTTCTCTACCGTGTAGAGCTTAAACTGCTCTGTGTGTCCAAAATGCTGAAAAATTTCTCCGTTCTCATAAGTAACTGCAATTTTCATAATACCTTCTCCTTTGTTGTGTTGTAGATGGAAAACAGGAAAACTGTGTTCTGCCGTGGCCATGTGGCACATGCATTGCCCGCAGCGGGGATATTCCCGCCCTTCGCAGATTCGGTAATTTCCGCCGGAAATGATGAGCCGTTTCCCGTTTACGATGCACTGTGCAAGCTTATAACGGGCACTTTCATAAATTTCCGTGACCGTTGTGCGAGAAACATCCATCTGCGCGGAGCATTGTTCATGGGTTTTCTTTTCCAGGTCAACCAGACGGATCACTTCATATTCATCCAGTGTAAGTGTGATCGTGTCATCGGTCTGGCTGTTTTCCGGATAAAATGAATCGTACTGCGGTGTAAAGCAGATCCTCCTGCATTTTTGGGGTCTCGGCATCTGAAATCCTCCTTGTTTTCGACATATGTCGATTATAACTCATAAATAACAAAAGTCAATACGAAAACCACTATTAACCTTGGGACTTCGGGATATAAAGATTGACAGATCTGCCTGATTAGGGTACCATCCAATAGGAACGATACGCTGTGTTCCGCCGGTTGCGGAAAATGCGGAACATAGCGGACATACTATAGAAGAGGTGAGAATCACATGTTAAAGGTAGACAACCTCACGTTTGAGGTGAATGAAGAGGGCAGAAAACGCTGTCTGGTCAATCATGTCAGTTTTCAGGTTGCGGATGGTGAAATGTTAGTGATTACCGGGCCGAATGGCGGCGGTCAGTCTACGCTGGCCAAGGTGCTGGCAGGCATTGAAAAAGCGGATGAGGGTCGGATTTTCCTGGATGAAGAGGATATTTCCGGTTACGATATCGATCATCGTGCCAATGCGGGAATTGGCTATGCATTCCAGCAGCCGCCGCGCTTTAAGGGCATGACTGTAGCTAGAATGCTGTCTCTTGCGGCTGGAAAGGATCTGACGGAGGCAGAAAGCTGTAAGCTGCTTTCTGCAGTAGGACTTTGTTCTGCCGACTATCTGAACCGACAGATGGACGGCACACTTTCCGGAGGTGAGATGAAGCGTCTGGAGATTGCAACGGTACTGGCGAAACCGCACAAGGTCAGCATTTTTGATGAGCCGGAGGCCGGTATTGATCTTTGGAGCTTTTCTATGCTGATCAAACGGTTTGAGGAGATCCACAAAGAGAAAAAGGAAAGCCTGATCCTGATTTCCCATCAGGAGCGGATCATCCGTATGGCAGACAAGATCATGGTGATCGAAGATGGTGAAGTGAAACAATACGGCAGCCGTGAGGAAGTCCTGCCAACTCTGTTTACACAGGAGGGCTGCGGCAAGTGTGCGAATGGACTGGAAGGAGGTGTCTGCTGATGGCACAGATCAATGAGACCACCCAGGGGGTTCTGGATCAGATCAGCGAAGGCTTTGCGCAGAAAGGTGCTTATAATCTTCGCCAGAATGGCGTATCGATCTGTCATGGAGACAGCGAGCACATCAAGATCCGTAAGAAAGAAGATAAGCCGGGGATCGATATCCTGATTGACGGTGATACAAAGGGTGAAAAAGTGTTCATCCCGGTTGTAGTCAGTGTTTCCGGCATGACGGATCTGGTTTATAATGATTTCTATATCGCGGATGGTGCGGATGTGACCATCGTGGCAGGCTGCGGCATCCACAACAGCGGCTGCAATGAGAGCCGTCATGATGGTATTCATACCTTCCATGTAGGAAAGAATGCCAATGTCCGTTATGAAGAAAAGCATTACGGAGAGGGCAACGGAACCGGAAGCCGTATCTTAAATCCGGTGACGAACATTGAGGTAGGCGAGAATTCTGTTTTTACCCTGGATACCGTTCAGATCAAAGGTGTGGATTCCACAGTGCGCAGAACCAATGTTTCCATGGAGGCAGGCTCCAGGCTTTATGTGGTGGAGCGAATCATGACAGACGGAACACAGCATGCGGAGTCAGATATGGAGGTCTGCATGAATGGAAGCGGCTCCTCAGCTCAGATCGTTTCCCGTTCTGTAGGCAAGGGGGAGTCTTCCCAGGTATTCCATCCGAAGGCAGTCGGAAACACCAAATGTCATGCTCATATCCAGTGTGATTCTATCATCATGGATCATGCAAAAGTTGGTTCAATTCCGGAGATTCAGGCCAATCATGTGGATGCTGCGATCGTTCACGAGGCAGCCATCGGACGAATCAATGATGAGCAGCTGTTGAAGCTCAGAACCCTTGGCATGACCGAGGCAGAAGCTGAGAATGTGATCATTGAAAACTTTTTAAGTTAATATTCTGTGATAGGAACAGGAATGAAGGATCTGCAGCAGCGGATTTTTCATTCCTGTTTTGCTTGCCTGAAAAATAACATATTCCTTTCGTAGAAAATCCCGGAATCTTATGTTATACTTAAAGGCAAATCGTGTAAGGAGGTGCCTCTTTTTATGATGCAGCGAATCTGTCCGGTCTGTGACCAGGTTATGAAGCATGCCCACTACTGCAGCGCATGTCACTCCTGGGTGAAGGACCCGGTGTATATGAATGTCACGTATTATCTGAATGAGCGCCACCCGAAAAACGAGGCGCACTGCAGTTACCATAATGCAGAAGAGGAGCATACGAATGCCGGAGCCGAAAGGCGGAAGGCAGTGCGATCGTCTTCCGGCAGAGAGCGAAGCGTGAAAACAGAGCGGGCGGTCCGAACCACAGAAAAAGGCGCGTCAGGGCAGTCGAAGACGGTTATCGAAAAGAAAAATCCGGTTCGAAAACTGATTCTTTTGTATATTTTCCTGATGGTTGTGATATGGCTGTTCAGGCTGCTAAGCGGTATGGCTGGTTCATTCTCTGATATTACCGGAAGCATATTTGACAGTATCAGCGGGTCTGATTTCCGGGAACTGACGGATGAAGAAGCAAGAGCTTACGGCGGTCCCTGCACGGATGAACCGCATTTTGAAGTCACGATCGAAGCTCTGCAGAGTCCGATCCGGGAACTGTTTGATACCTGTCAGATTCCGCTGGCCGGAACAGATACCTATTCCCACAACACGGTATATTCCGATGAGACTACCTGGTTTTCTTCCACAGACACCTATTATATGGAAGCAGAGGACACATATGCCTATGTGGATTTTGACTACGACACAGCTACAGGTCAGCTCCATCAGATTTATCTGTCTGTCCCGGAACGAGATTCCATCACGGTTCTGACGAAGCAGTTTCTGCTGATGTTAAATGATGCGGATGCATGGGATATGGAACAGAAGCATCGTTCTGATGCGGCAGACCTGGATGAGCTGTATGCCCGGATGATGGAACCCGGTGTGAACCAAACAGAGGGGGTCTGGTGCGGAGCCGGTATCAATGCTGAATTTCCGGATGCGGAAGATGAAAACTGCAGTGTGTGGATCTATCCTGACAGAAGCAGCGACAGCTACAGTTATGGAGAGCATACCGATAGTCTGTAAATGCCAAAATGTATGATGTGCCTGAGGTACAAAAACAGTTATGAAATCATAAAAATGAGAGGAACAGTACGTATGAAAATCAGAGATATTCTTGCAAAAAAAGAACCAACACTTTCCTTTGAGGTATTCCCGCCAAAGACAGAGGATAAATACGAGTCTGTAGAAATGGCTGCTTCCGAGATCGCGAAGCTGAATCCGGCATTCATGAGCGTGACCTACGGCGCAGGCGGCGGTACCAGCCAGTATACGGTTGATATCGCAGCATCCTTAAAGGCAAAGGGGGTTACTCCGTTAGCGCATCTGACCTGCGTTTCATCCACCAGAGAAAAGGTACATTCGGTTCTGGAGCAGTTAAAGGCAGAGGGAATTGAGAATGTACTGGCTCTGCGCGGTGACATTCCAAAGGACGGAAAAGTTGAGAATGACTATCGCTATGCATCGGAACTCATTGCAGAGATCAAGGCATCCGGCGATTTCTGCATCGGTGCAGCCTGCTATCCGGAGGGGCATGTGGAGTCTGTCAATAAGACGGAGGATATCCAGCATCTGAAAGAAAAGGTAGAGGCCGGCTGTGACTTCGTGACTACCCAGATGTTCTTTGACAACAACATCCTATACAATTATCTGTACCGCGTGCGTGAAAAGGGCATTACGGTTCCGGTGATCGCAGGCATCATGCCGGTGACCAATGTAGCCCAGATCAAGCGCATCTGTTCTATGTCCGGAACCTATCTTCCGGCGCGCTTTAAAGCCATTGTTGACCGTTTTGGTGATAATCCTGCGGCTATGAAGCAGGCCGGCATTGCCTATGCAACGGAACAGATCATTGACCTGATCGCGAATCATGTGAACGGAATTCATGTATATTCCATGAATAAGCCGGATGTGGCAGCACAGATTAAGGGCAGCCTTTCCGAAATCATCCGGTAGCAGAAAAGGCCCGGCCTACAAAGCCGGAAGGCCGGGGCAGAAAAACGGAGAGAACAGGATTCATGAAAGAGATATTTCACTGGAACGACAGGGAACTGCTGCGCTATCTGGGGTGCAAAAATGGAACGGTCCCGGATCAGAATCTTACGGATCTGATTGCACAGTGCAAACAGGAGCTGGAGCAGGCGGCTTCTCCCAGAGTGATATGGCGGGAGTATCCGCTCTGCATTCAGGATCACAGCATTGATATGACATGTCTGCAGACGCAGAGCAAAAGCCTGGAACGCAATTTGAAGGATTGCGAACGGGTACTTTTGTTTGCGGCAACGCTCGGAAGCCGGGTAGATGTGCTGCTTCACCGCTACAACATGATCCAGATGAGTAAGGCCGTGGTGATGCAGGCTGCCTCGGTGGCTATGCTGGAGACCTTCTGCGATGAACAGAATCAGAAGCTGAAAGAGGAATACGAAGAAAAGGGCTGGTATCTGCGCCCTCGCTTCAGTCCCGGATATGGAGATTTCCCCCTGGAGTGCCAGCGGCAGATAGCTCCGGCGCTGGAGCTGAATAAAAGGATCGGTGTAACGCTGACAGACAGCCTTCTCATGGCACCGTCCAAGTCGGTGACGGCAGTGATCGGTGTGAGCCGTCTGCCCAGAAACTGTACGGTGCAGGGCTGTGAGGCCTGCGCGAAGCGGGACTGCGCATACCGCAGATAAGGGAATGGAAGAACGAAAAGCAGACAGAAACTGTGATGGACGCAGAAAAGCTGCGAGGAAAAACGCGAAGGAGATATTGGTTAAACATGGATATATTACAGGAATTACAGAACCGGATCTTATTCTGTGACGGAGGAATGGGAAGTCTTTTGCAGGAGGCAGGATTAAAGCCGGGCGAACTTCCGGGAACCTGGAACATCACACATCCGGAGGAGCTTGTGAAGATCCACAGAGCATATCTGGAAGCCGGTGCAGATATTGTGACCACAAACACCTTCGGGGTAGACCGGTTAAAGTACAATGATAGCACGGAATTTCAGTTAGAGCCGGTTATCCGTGCAGCAGTGGCAAACGCGAAGGAAGCAATCCGCCAGAGCGGAAAGCAGGCCTGGATCGGCCTGGATATGGGACCGACCGGAAAGCTGTTAAAGCCAATGGGGGATCTGGCCTTTGAGGACTGCTGTGCCATCTACCGGGAGGTGGTGGAGATCGGCGCGGATGCCGGCGCGGATTTCATCCTCATCGAGACCATGAGTGACAGCTATGAGACTAAGGCGGCTGTCCTGGCGGCCAAAGAGGGCTGCAGGCTTCCGGTCTTTGTTACGGTTACCTTTGATGAGCGGGGCAAGCTTTTAACCGGCGGCAGTCCGGCCTCCATTGTAGCAATGTTAGAGGGCCTGGGCGTGGATGTACTGGGTATGAACTGCGGACTCGGTCCGGTACAGATGAAAGAGATCTTGAAAGATATCCTGGAGGTTTCTTCCATTCCGGTCATGATCAATCCAAATGCAGGTCTGCCGAGAAGTGAGAACGGAAAGACGGTTTATGATATTGATGCGGCTCATTTTGCAAAGACCGAGGAAGAAATTGTGGATATGGGCGCCCGGATCGTGGGCGGCTGCTGCGGCACCACGCCGGAGCACATCCGCATGGTGGCAGAGCTCTGCAGGGATAAAAAGCCGGTGCCGGTGACAAAGAAAAACCGCACCGTGGTTTCCTCCTTTGCGCAGGCAGTTGAGATCGGAAGGGACCCGGTTATCATCGGTGAGCGCATCAACCCGACAGGTAAATCAAAGTTTAAACAGGCTCTGCGGGATCACAATCTGGAATACATTTTAAGAGAGGGCGTGACCCAGCAGGATCACGGTGCCCATGTTCTGGATGTAAACGTAGGACTTCCGGAGATCGATGAGCCGGCCATGCTGGAGGAGGTAGTTCGGGAGCTGCAGAGTATCATCGACCTGCCGCTTCAGCTGGACACCACGGATCCGGTGGCTATGGAGCGGGCAATGCGTGTATACAACGGCAAGCCTCTCATCAACTCCGTAAACGGAAAGGAAGAGTCCATGCGCACGGTATTTCCGCTGGTACAGAAGTACGGAGGCGTTGTAGTGGCGCTGGCGCTGGATGAAGGCGGTATCCCGGAGACAGCTGAGGGCCGTATCCGGGTGGCGGAGAAGATTTATAAGACCGCGGCAGAGTACGGCATTGGGCCGGAAGACATCATCATCGATGCCCTGTGCCTGACGGTAAGCTCCGACAGCCGGGGCGCCATCACCACACTGGAAACTCTGCGGAGAGTGAGGGATGAGCTTCACGGAAAGACCATTCTTGGTGTGTCCAACATTTCCTTCGGACTGCCGCAGCGTGAAATCATTAATGCTGCGTTCTTTACCATGGCAATGCAGAACGGGTTAAGTGCAGCCATCATCAATCCGAATTCTGAAGCCATGATGCGTGCATACTACAGTTTCCGCGCACTGATGAATTTAGATCCGCAGTGCAGCGAGTATATTTCTGTTTACAGCGGTCAGGTGGCCAGCCTTGGACAGAGCGCAGTGACCGGAAATGGCGGTGCGTCTGCCGGCAGTGCATCCGGAACAGCGGACGGACAGGGAACGTCAGACCTGCATGCCAGTATTGTAAAAGGACTGAAGGATCAGGCTGTGCATGCGGCAAAGGAATTGCTGACGGTTCAGGACGCACTGGATGTGATCAACAGCCAGATCATCCCGGCACTGGATGTGGTCGGAAAGGGCTTTGAGAAGGGAACCATGTTCCTGCCGCAGCTTCTGATGAGCGCAGAGGCAGCAAAGGGCGCCTTTGAGGTAATCAAAGAGAAGATGGATGCCAGCGGACAGAAGCAGGAGAAGAAGGGGACCATTATCCTGGCAACGGTAAAGGGAGATATTCATGATATCGGAAAGAATATCGTCAAGGTCCTTCTGGAAAACTACAGCTATGATGTGCTGGATCTTGGAAAGGATGTTCCGCCTGAGACCATCGTGGAGACGGCAGTGGAGAAACACATTCAGTTGGTAGGACTGTCTGCGCTGATGACCACCACCGTGCCGAGCATGGAAGAAACCATTGTGCAGCTTCGCAAGGCAGCGCCGTGGGCCAGGGTCATGGTAGGCGGCGCCGTGCTGACTCAGGAATATGCCGATACCATGGGGGCAGACCAGTACTGCCGTGATGCCATGGCCTCTGTAAATTACGCGGAGCAGGTGTTCGGCCTTACAAAATAGTAAGAAATTTTTAAAGGAATAGAAATTGAATCTCCCCTCTGTCTGAATTACACTAAGATACATGGACTGAAGCAATCAGATAGAAGGGAGATTTTTTTTGATGTTATTTCATAAGAACAATACAGGAAAACGTCTGGCGGCGCTCACACTCTGCGGGCTTTTTGTTCTGCAGACTCCGGCGGTACCGGCCATGGCGGCAGAAACGCTGACGGTGCAGGAACAGGGCTTTTACCGCAGTGACGGAACGAAGCTTGAGGGAGCTGTGGCCAAGGGCGTAACCATTTCCAAATATCAGAATCAGGCGGGAGCCATTGACTGGGATGCCGTGAAGGCAGACGGAGTAACCTTTGCCATGATCCGGGTCGGATATCTGAATGATCCGGATCCTTATTTCCGGGAGAATATGGAAGGAGCCATCAGTCACGGAATCCGTGTGGGTGTCTTCCTTTACTCCATGGCACTGGATGAGGAAACAGCCCGGCAGGAGGCACAGTTTGTGCTGGAGCAGATCCGTGGATACAAGATTTCCTACCCGGTGGCCTATGATGTGGAATCCAAATATCTGCTGGATAACGGAAAGACTCCGCAGGAGCTGGCAAACCAGACCAATGTCTTCTGCAAGGCCATTGCAGCTGCCGGATACCGGCCGATGCTCTATGGCAACAATCAGTGGCTGACGAATTACGTGGATGTTTCCCAGGTGCCGTATGATATCTGGTATGCACGCTACGGAACAAACGGCGAGTTCCAGAACCGCAAGATCTGGCAGTTTACGGAGACCGGTTCTGTAGCCGGTATAACCGGAAATGTCTGCATTGAGGCTTCCTACTATGATTATCCGGAGCTGGCAGCAGGCAATACCGGAAGCGCAGCCTATACGGTTGGTTCTTATGTGAATGCAGGTCCGGGTGTAGGTGTTCCGGCTTCGTCAGCAACCCGGGAAACACCGGAAGCAGGAGCGTCGACCGATACCAGGCCAGGTCCGTCTGCACAGGAAGACCAGCAGCAAAAGAGCAGTGAATCTCCGGTTCAGACAGCCGGACAGGATGAAAGCCAGTTGACGAAATCTCCATCAGAGCAGTAAAAATGGTAAGATCCATAAAAGAAAAACGGCAGAACAGCGCAACAGCTCTCTGCCGTTTTTCTTGAAATACCGCTTGTATTTACGTAAGCCTTTCGGTAGAATAGAGCTAGGCTGAATCTGGGATTCTCTTTGGAAACGGAGAGATGAACATGAAGAATAAACAATCTGTAATTTTTAAATGGCTGATGCTGCTGTTTGGTCTGCTGGCAGCTGGAGCCTTTTACAGCTGCAGCAGCCGGGATACAGGGCAGAAAACCGTTACTGCACAGGAAAACAGGGCATTTCAGGCGGAGAGCGCGCCGGATATGGCCGGAGACCGGACAGAAACATCAGCGTGCGCGGCAATGGCCGAAGAAGGTGAATCGGAACAAAGCGCAGAGTCTGGGAATGATATGGAAACAGCTGCTTTGTCTGAGCCGGAAGTCTGCTATGTATATGTCTGCGGAGAGGTCTTTTCTCCGGGGGTATACATAGTCTCAGAGGGCGCGCGGATCTATGAGGCGGTCGATCTTGCAGGCGGTTTTACGCAGCAGGCCGCAGAATCATGGCTGAATCTGGCGGAGCCTGTCACAGATGGCATGAAGCTGGAGATCCCATCCAGAGCCCAGGTGAAGGACCCTTCCTGGCTGGCACAGCATCCATATGGCAGCACTGCTGGGAGCGGGACAGTAAACGGAGCGGGAACCAGATCCGCTGCATCGCCGGATGCGGCCCTGGTCAATATCAATACGGCATCTCTGGAAGAGCTGATGACGTTAAAGGGAATTGGATCATCCAGGGCAGAGGACATCATCCGGTACCGGGAGGAGGCCGGCGGTTTTACGAAAATTGAAGATATCATGAAAGTACCGGGAATCAAGAACACGGCCTTTCAGAAAATAAAAGAAAACATTACAGTATAGGGAATAGGTGAGAACATGGCAAAGATTCTGGTGGTTGATGATGAAAAACTGATCGTGAAAGGCATCCGTTTCAGTCTGGAACAGGATGGAATGGAAGTAGACTGCGCGTATGACGGCGAAGAGGCGATCAATCTTGCAAAGCAGACGGAGTACGACGTAGTCCTTCTGGATGTCATGCTTCCAAAGCATGACGGATTTGAGGTCTGTCAGGCAATCCGGGAGTTTTCCGAGATGCCAATCATCATGCTGACTGCCAAGGGCGGAGACATGGACAAAATCCTGGGACTGGAATACGGCGCGGACGATTATGTGACCAAGCCGTTTAATATTCTGGAGGTAAAGGCACGCAT
>ENA-UONQ01001843-UONQ01001843.1-human-gut-metagenome-genome-assembly--contig:-CS26-NODE-1843-length-16531-cov-6.424253_pt1 | contig 16531 bp, 18 predicted proteins | sample MGYA00242460_ERZ724007 | MGnify/ENA metagenome assembly ERZ724007
CTCTCTCGGTGTCATTGGCATCTTTTGTATCTCCTTTCCTTATCATGATTGTATTGTATCACGTATTATTACGTATGTCAATTACTTTTCACGTATCTTTACGTATTATTTATGTTTATTAAATTTCGTCCGCTGCCACATCTCTGCGACTTTCTCCCAGCCCCCAGTTGCTACTAAATATACTATAAAAGCTGCTATTACCGCTCCGACAATGTAATACCAAAGCAACGGGATATCAAAGGCAATACATAAAGTCACAATCGCCAATGGGCACAGGATTAAGGCCACTACAAGTGCTACTGCATTTGTCTGGATATCCTTAAGCCCCGGCATTTCTTTGATTACCTGTGTGATAACACTGGTCAAAAACGCCAATACTCCAATTGCCATAAGTAAATAAGTAACATACTGCATTAAAATTTCCATACTCATATTCATTCCTCCATATCATGTGCCTGTTTATTCAGGTGCTTTTGTATTCTGTTAATCGCTTCCGTTACTGGACCATTGCACCCCTGTTCTTGCAATCCTTTTAGGCAGGCTAACAATCCATATGTAATCAAACACTGTTCTTCGTTGATTTTTTTCATATCATCCATGTGCAGTTCCTGTAATTTCTTTAATTTTTTCTCTGTTTCATGCGGCTTCTGATAGAATTTATAAATAGCAATCAAGAAACCTCCTATCACGCCCATAGCACCGATCAGGCTTGCCAATTTTAAAATTATTTCGATATCAATATACATTTGCTGTCCTCTATTCTGTTTTTTTCACAATAAAAATAAGACCTTTAAGGTCTTGCACGTATTTCCATATGTATTTTCCTTTCCTGTTTGCTTAACTATAGCTTCCTTTAGTTAACTAGACAATTAAGTTTGAATTTGTTTTTAATGCATTAATCCATACATTTGCTACACGTTTTCCTCCATCTGAATTTGGATGAACATCATCTGCAAGGTAGATGGAAGATGTTATACTATTGATACCGCTTTTCCGATGTAGGTCTGCAATCGGTATCCCCCACATATCAGAAACGCCCCTTACAGCAGTAGCAATATTATCCATATTCCCATAAGCTGAATTATTACAATAAATTGGTGTCGCAATCATTATTTGTATAGGATTTATTTTCTCTGTCTGTACAATCCCACCGAATCCGCTACCAAGGTGGTAATACTTGTAGAATATTTTTGATAGTGAAACGTTGTATGCACCAATGAAAGTATTTGTATCTGTATTTTCTCTGTTTAATTCACCGATTGCTGCATTTTGAGCGGAATCGTTTGTGCCACCCATAATCAAAAGACAATCTATATCGTTATCAAGAGCGTTAATACGAGAGTCTTGCCACATTGCATTACTACCATTTCCGCTAATTCTTGACCCACCTATACCATGATTATAGATTATCCCAGTGTGTAAAGCATCAGCCACATACCCTTGCCACGTTCCTTGTTCTGTTATGCTATCGCCAAGAGTATCAATTACCTTATCAAATAAAACTTGATTTTCAGACGATTTATAAGAATCGAAATAGGCTTGCCAATGTGTTTTAGCAGTACCTTTTTCAAACATCTGATATTTGTAAGCCGACCCTGTAATATAGTCCTTATAAACTGATACTCTAAAATATTTAGCATCATCTGGCATATCTGATTTTGCATATCCGCTAGGAGCACCACTCCATACTGTAATCTGAGAATCGGGAATATAAGAATTTTCATTTTCATCCGTATAAAACGCTATTGCGTTAATTGGGATATCTGTTTTACCAGTATTACAATACGCAACAAAGTCATTAACCGGCATAAAATTAGAGGTTATATAACCATTATTTTCGCCAACAATTCCTCTTGAAAGCAGACCGACAGAACAGTTTTTTACATCTAAAAGATTCCTGCTTGAATAGTTTACTAATCCATTTACATCAACGCTCAAAACACTTTCTGCAACAAGTGCCTTGTCCGATGTTTTTGAGTGCTCGGCTTCAATAGCATTGGGAACAATGCCAACAGAAATATTATGTATTGGATTTTCCCAATTGATTAGTGACAGTTCATCTTCTGACATGTCTGTAATATCGTATACATACAATTCACAGTTAATAACGCCATTTCCATCAGAGATACAGATATTAGAATCCGTTGTTATATTGACATCTGCAAACCCATCTAAAGGATATGCTCCACCAACGGACATGACAGTTTGTTTAAAAGCATAATCTGACATTGTTCTGATTACGCATCCACTACCACTTATCCTTCTGTATGCAACTCTGTATTTTTTTCCTGCTTTGAGATAGGTGTCTGATACTGCTCCGATTTCCACGAAGTTTCCGCTTGCAAATGTTCCGCTCAAGGTATTACCGATAAAAGACTTATCATCAACACCATTGCAATATCCAAACGGCTTATCTTTTACTATATCAGTAAGTTTTACAAATTTTGCTATGTCATCTAAATCTTCCTTTAGCGTAGTTACGTCATTCTTATTTTGCGTGATCTGCTGGCGGTCTGCGACTATGCCATTTGCTGTATTCTTTACCTCTTCCGCAAGATTAGCAAATTCTTCAGAATGGTCGTATTTAAGAGATTCTATCCACTCTTGCTCTGTTCCCTTAAATCCAAGTTTAACAGCCGCCTGGTATGCGCTTTCTCCTGTTTTTCCGATCTCTCCCTGTGGTCCCGTTTCTCCTTTGGGTCCTTGTGTTCCAGCATCTCCTTTTTCTCCCTTTGCCCCCTGAGGACCGGTCTGGCCAATCGGACCCTGGGGACCGGTTTCTCCACGCTCTCCCTTTTCTCCCTTAGGACCAGTTGGTCCCATCGGTCCTTGTTCTCCTCGGAATTTCCCGGCATCAGCATCGTCTCTCACGCTCTGCGCAATTTCCTTGGTTTCATTTGCCGTATCAATTAATTGCTGATACACATCCGGTGTAGGTGGTACGGATGCGTCTGACTCCACATATCCGCTTTTGGTAATATAAACGCTGGCGGAATTGGCTGTTGTCAAATCTCCGCAGAATACAGATACCAAACCAATAGTTCCTGTATCAGTGTCAAAAAATTCCCACGGAATTTCACACGTATTCTTTTCGTCCAAAACCTGTGATTTTGCTTTGTTTCCGTTAGCGAATAATGCAGTTTTCGTTCCGGTCCATTCATTGCCAGTAAATTCAAATTCTGCCCGATACAGATGTCTACACTTCGCTACTGGTTTTTCATGGTCAGTTCGAGCGATGTACTGGCCATCTACTTTAAATGTTAATTTTTTCATTTTCGTGCTCCTTTTTCGGAAGTCCTTAATTAAATAACTATTTCCATCTGCCCTTAACTTCTGCCATTATTGTAGTAGCCCTCGTTTTGTCCATGCCATACTGAAGCACCGTACCATTTATAGCTTGATTATTGCTGTTTAAATAAGCGTTTCCAGACCAGATCACTCCATTGTTTGCGGCGTTTGTGATAATACTAGTGACTTCTACAGCTGTTATCCCTATGGCTGCATTGCTAAAGATCGCATAATATATCCCGGAATTTCCAATCTGCGTAAAACTAAAATCATTTTGGATTGTTATTCGGATATATGCTTCAAATCGTCCATCGGCATATTTTTTTACATATCCATTACTTGATTTTATAATCTCATAAGATTTGCTATTTAAATCAGCAATATCCTCTTTAAGTTTTTTTCCCTGCCTAGCATCCAGAACGTATCCTTCTTCTGTTGTATCTAGGTTATTTGCGACTTTTGCAAATGCAGCTTCTTTGATATCGGAAAACCATTTTGCGATCTTCCCAAACATTGTTCTTGCTTTTTCTCCGCTAACAATATTCTCCCTGTTTAAGCTTTCCGTAAAATCAATGGTCGTATCACTTGCATCACCAGTCTTATCGAGCTTATTATCTTCAAGATTTTTCACTTGCTTTTTCCGCTCTTCTACTTCATTGTTAAGCCCGGTCTGTATTTTCCCCTGACTCGCAAGCAATTGTTCAATTAGCGTTTGTTCTTTTTCTTCTGCTGCATCTCCAAATTCAACGGAATTTTCGCAATAACAATTAGTATTAAATGTTACAAGAGTCTTTGTATCGTCTACAATTCTTATCTGTATGGCATTACTCCCGACAGAAAATAAATCCGAAGTCGGCTCGAGTGTGATTCTGTTTCCTACAACATCGCACAATTTCTTTTTTGTCTTGCCGGATGCGCCGGTAATATATGCTGTTGCAGATGCTGTTTTCGGTATTTGAAAGTCTGTTATGTTAAATACAAGTGGGATCATATTGGTTCCTTTGGTAACTTCTATCTTTTCCATAATGCCTTTTCTTGTTACCGGTATATCTCTAATTATTGCATTCAATCTTTTTTCCTCTCTTTCTGCTACAATGGCACGAACCTTGTTATATAAACACTTCCGGTATCTGCTCCACCATATCTAAGGATGCAATCCCACGGATAATCGTAATACGCTCCAATGCTTCCTTCGTTACCGGTTTGATCTCCCGGAGTTCCTCCTATTATTCCGCCAAATTCATTGGAGTGGAATCCTGCAAGCTGGTTATTCCCGATGTAAAGTTCCACGTGATTTGCATGGTTTAAACATATATCTCCTCTTTGCTTTGGAGTGGATACCGGAAGTTGCTGCCAACCTCTCGCACAAAGCTCACTTGCCATGTTTCCGGTATAAGTAGCTCCGCCAATGTCAAACCCTCCTCCATCTCTTAAAGATACAAGTATAGAGCTTGCGCAATCATAATCCGGTCCCCATCTATTCGCCTGGTCGTATCCATGTGTATCATCATTGCATAAATTAATCATATATTGCACAGCTTTTTCTAAACTAGCCATCAGAACACACCCTCTTTCGAGCTACCACCGGTTAATATTCCATTCACAAATGTCATATATGTTCCATCAGAAAACTCCACTCTTCCGGATTTAGATGCAGTTCCTTTTGCATAAACCGTAGCATCTAAGCTCACTCTATCACTTAATATTCTCATCAACGTCTTCCCTCCGGATACATCGCCAAACTCTCCTCCACTTCTAAAAACCACTGCTCCAGCTCCGGAATCAATAAATATAGGCTGTGTTCCATCAAGTTTTGAAAACTTAACAGAACCGTCTTTCAGTTCAATTCTCTTATCCCATCCACCAGTGCCTGCACAAACATAACTTCCCCTAGCATAGACGCCGTTATTATCCATGCGAATAATCTCATTTCCATTCGCATCTACAACTTTAGCAAATCCATTTCCATTTCCTTGTCCTCCAAGAATTAATGCTCCTCCGTGTATTCTATCTGCTAACATCGTGCCAGATGTGATAAAGTCTGCGAAGAATCCTTGTCCAGTTCCGAATGTAGTCCAGTTCCATCCTTTCCCATCTGCAGTACGCTCTCCGGCAATCTGGAATCCCATTGTTCCAAGTGCCATCGCTCCAAAAGTTGGTGAGTCTGGGTCTAAATCCTCAAACAACATCGCACGTACATTTTGCTTTTTAGCAATAGACGACTGCGCGCGCATCTGCGTTTTTACCCCGTCTAATAGTCCAGATACAAGAGATGCTTTCACGGATCCATCTCCACGGATAGCAGATTCAACTCTGTTTATCATGTTAGTTGTATCTTGCAAGTAGTTCTTTTGGAAATCTCCAAGCACAACAGATACAACTTTTTTCTGTATACTGTCATATTCCAATTGGATAACCCTTGCATCCGTAACAATACCAATGTTATTGTTCTTGCAGTGTATTGTATCTCCCAGACTAACAGTCTCTAGCACGCCATAATCTTTGTACTGCTCGGTATTTTGCAAAAGAACCATGTCTGCATTAATTGTTACTTTCGGCTTATCAATTCCGTTTTTAAACTGCTCTTCGCATCGTTCTTTCAACACTCTATCCAAATCAGCTTGTGTAGAGCAAACAGTTAATCCCTCCGGATCTTCGTTTTCTTCCATGTCTTCCAGCAACTTCACATCTTCAAATTCCAATATTCCAACTTTTACAGTGGGGTATTTGTTAATCACCGGACTGTCAAAATATGTTTGTGTAGGCTTACGCCCATTAAATGCTTTTGGATAGATTCTAGTAACAACTCCGCTGGTGTCTACCTCTTCCATCAAGCCATCTGTCGGAATGTTCTTTCCATATCTTAACTCTACTCCATTGTCAGATCCGATTTTGTGGTTAATTATTACGGTAAAATTATCGTACAGCACTTCTCCGCCCCAGCGATTAATAAAGCTATTGTCTTGGTCGCCGTTAATTGCTGCAAGCAAATTCATGTACTCGTAATAGGCGGTAGATACATCCTGGATATCAGAATGTCCACTATACTTTTTATTTTGAGCACACATTATTTCCAACGCCTGCTGCCCGTTTTTCTCCGTAGGTCGCACGTCCTCTAAAAAGCAATCGTTCTTTGCATCAAAAAAAATCGGCTCTAGAGTCGCAGTGACTCCAGAATCCGACTTCTCTTTTCTTTTTATTCGGAACAACTGCTCTCCGTTAAATGAAGGCATTTTTACCACATTTTCCTCTACAATATATTTCCATCTTCCAACCGCATCAATTGGGTGTTCGATTTCTGCGTACCATGTTCCATTCATTTCAACATGCACGATTGCAGATTCTGGTATCAATGTAATATCACCATTTTTCTTATAATCTGTATTACTTGCCACGTATACTTGCATCATCACAAGCACCTCCAATTCGGAATAATTTTCACATCAAATCCACTAGTTGCAGTAATAGATAGTTCTCCTTCCGGAAGATATAGGCTTTCGTAATCGCCGGTAATCGCTGTGTTGTTCATCGTTCCATCTTCTCTGTACGCTATCATTAGTTCCGTATCAATTGTAAGATTCTGGCCAACGTTCGCTTTTACTGTTTTTCCGTTCACGGAAATAGTGCAAACGCCCTCTCCTTTTATCTTATAAATCGACTTGCTCATAAGGTATGGATTTTGATTTATCTCAGAGATTGAACATTCTCTCAAACCTTCTAACATGTAAGTGTGTGGCTCGCACAGAAAATGTGTTGTAAACTTTCCTCCGCATTTCACCGCACGTTCCATTCCTTCAATGTTTACATCTTTTACTTTGTAAAAAACAGCGGCGTCATCCGAAAAAATCAGCGTATTCCCGCCAGATAATAACCACTGTTTCACTTTTCTGTATTTAGCGCCCCACGCCTCTTCATCAACAATGAAATTCATATCTACAGGAATATCAATATCTTCATATGTTCCGTCGCTTTCCACTAACGTTCCGTCTCTACCTGGAATAACAATAATTTTTTTTCGCTTTTTAGGAGTTGGAATATTTGGTCTTTTTTCTATTTTAACCCCCATCATCTCAGATGTTTTATTATTAAACTCAATATAAAACCTTATATTCCTCCTTTCGACGAAGTATATCGTTTCTGCATGTCGTTAATACCCTTAGAAGCCGTTTTGACGATATACCCTTTAAATTGTTCATTTCCAACCATCACGGTTACTTCGTTATTAACATTCACTGCTTGGTTTGATGCGTAAGCAAATTTCGGATTCATTGACATATCATTACTCATTGTTTTTGCGATAGAATTTACCGCTCTTTCCAATACTGGCATGTTTCTGTAAATTCCATTCGCCAATCCTTGCATCATGTCAGGCATCCATGTTTCATAATTTCTCAGTGGTCCTTCATCCGGTCTCGAGAAGTGCAAGAAAGAACTAATTCTACCAGCCAATCCTTTTACGCTCTCAACAACTCCGTCGATTCTGTCTTTTATGCCTTGTTTGAGTCCTTCAATAAAATCATGCCCCCATTCAAGCGCTTTACTTGGAAGTGAAGTGATAAATGAGATTGCATCCTCGAAACCTTCTCGCACAGTATCGCCTACTCGTGAACATTTCTCGCGTATTCCGTCGACCATTCGTTGGAATCCGTCTCGCACATTCTCAATCATTTTAGGAATTGTAACGGTGAAAAAATTCTGCACGTTTTCGAATGCGTTTTCAACAAAACCTGCAATACTAGAGAGAATTGTATTCACTCCATCACGGAACCACTCGCATTTTGTATATAAAACAATGATCGCTGCTACTATTGCCGTGATAACAGCAATAACTGGATGTGCCATAATAAGACCAAACAAACTTTTTAAAGCTCCGCTTACAAATGTCACAAATTTATTAATGACTCCCCCGACTCCACTTAATTTCGAAAAAGCCAGCGTTACCGAAGATATTCCTAGCGCCAATTGCCCAACAACCATAAGTATTGGACCAATCACTGCTACTATTCCAGCAATCGCGATAATCGCAACCTGTACCCCTCCTGGAAGTGCTGTGAACTTATTAACCAATTCAGTGATTATTTTCGCCAAATTCGTAATAATCGGAGCCAACGTATCTCCAATTTTAATTCCTGCAGTCTCAATAGAACCTTTCAATTCTTCAATTGCACGACTTCCACTTCCCATCTGAGCATTCGCCAACCTTTGAGCTGATTCTTGGTCATTTGTCGCTTTTATGTATTTCTCCAGTTCTTCTGACCCGCCTCTCATCATAATAGATGCTGCCCTAGATGCATCGCTTCCAAAAATTGTTTGTAAAGCCGCATCACGTTCAGCTTCTGACAGTCCGCCAAGTTTTGTTTGGAGCTCTTCAGCAATTTCCGTCGCTCCCTTCATGTGTCCATCTGCATCTCTTACTTGTAACCCTAGGGCCTCTATCTTCCCGGCTGCTTCATCTGTTGGTGCTGCTAATCTCTGCAACATTGTTTTCAATGACGTTCCGGCGTCACTTCCTTCAATTCCAGCATCAGCAAATCTACCAAGAACTGCCGTTGTTTCTTGGACGCTCCATCCGGCATTATATGCCTGCGCAGCAACTTGTGATAACCCCTGTGTAAGCGGTTCAACATCGGTCGAAGATGCTGCTGCCGCTCCAGCCAACGCATTTACAGCTTCTGACGTTTCTTCCGCACTCAATCCAAACGCTCCCATCGTCTGAACAACCGTATTTGCTGCATCTCCTAAACTCATCCCGGATGATGCTGCCAAATTCATTGTTGCTGCTAACGCACCGCCTTTAATGTCTGCCTCAGTTAGTCCGCCTTTTGCAAGTTCCGTAATCGCCTCTCCCGCTTCTTTCGCTGAGAACATGGTGTCTTGTCCGGTCTGGATTGCAAGTTCTCTCAATTCGCCCATTTGAGCCATTGGTTTGTCAAGTGCTCCTGCAGCCTGAGACATCGCATCTTCAAAGTTATTCGCTGCTGCTACAGATGCTGCTCCAACTCCAACTATTGCTCCTGTCACTGGCATCATTTTCTGTCCTGCACTTTTCGCTTTTTCTCCGAATTTCCCAGTTGAATTCGAAATTTTTTCCATTGCCGCACTACTGCTTCCGGCAGTTTCTTTTAGTTTTTTCAGCTCTTGCGCTGTCTCGATAATCTCTCTTTGAAGAGCGTCATATTTGTCTTTTCCTAAATCCCCATTTTCAAATTGGATTTTTGCTTGTTTATCTGCTTCTTTTAATGCGTTAAGCTTTTCTTTTGTTCCTGAAATTTTCTGTTGCAACAATTCGTGTTTCTGAGCAAGCAATGTGGTATTTGTCGGATCTAATTTCAAAAGTTTATTCACGTCACGCAAGCTTCTCTGTGTGCTACTTAGGCTACTTTCTACACCTTTTAGTGCTTTCTCAAGGCCAGTCGCATCTCCATCAAGTTCAATTGTTATCCCTTTTATTCTTTTTGACCTATCATCACTTCCTTACAATCTATCTATATCTTCCTGTGTGGCGATCACAGGGTATTCATACTCATCATTTTTCATTTCGATAAACATGTCATTTACCATTCCAATAGAGAGAAGTTCCAAGTCAGAAATAGAAATACCGCATTGAACACACCTTAGCATGAACAACGCGGTATTGACTTCTCTATCTATTTCCCTGTCTCTTTTTTTGCCTCTGACATCTGTTCATTTTCAATTCCCCACATCTCAAGAATCTCTGGAAGAACTTCGTATATACTAAATGTCTCAAACTGTTCTAGCCATTCATCAATTTCGGACGGTTGGCTTGGATCTCCGTGTTTATGCATCAAAAATGCGATATTTTCAAACATTTCAAGCGAGTCAATAGGAAGTGAACTTTCTGTTTCTCCTCCTGTTTCTTCCCTTAATTTTTCTTGCAAGTCTACTTGTTTTTTCAATTTCTGCATATCCACGAAGATATCACGTCCAAATTTCAGTCGGTACATCCTCGGGATTGCTGCAGAACTTTTAAAATTACAATCAACCCCGCTTATTGTTAATATTTTTCTCATTTTTCGCTCCTTATTCTAAAGACATGTCTTTGGTATACACTTTCGTAAACCATTTATCTTTTACTTTTTCATAAGATTCTGTTGTTGTTTTCGAACGAACCGTTCCGTCTGCAGAAGCTGCACAGGAAAGAGAGATCTTGTCTGTATCAGGTTCTTTAGAATCAGAATTTGTTTTTGCTTCAACATTTGGTCTTGTAGCTGTACAATTGTAAAACCAGAAGAGTGTAGGTTCTGTGTCTCCATCAATCTGGAAACCTAGTGCAAATTCTACAGCTTCCGTATTGGAATTTTCGAATAGTACTCCATTTGTATCTTTCACTTCTTTTAAGATTTTTTCGCGGAACTCATCTGGAATCATTGCCATTTCTAAGTCCCCATCGTATCCTCCGTTAGAAGATGCCACATAATACTTAATCCCATCAGCATAGAACGGCGTCAATTCCCCCTGCTGTTCCAGAGATAAGGAAACCGCCCCGGGAACTTTAATCAGATTGTCGTATGTTGACTCATTCTGTTTTACCGCAACGTGCACATTGCTGATGTTAAATTTAACTTTACTCCTTATAAATACCTCCTATATTTCAAAAATAACTTGAATCATTTTTTCTGATTTAATGTATGTTTCTTGTTTTTCGTAATATATTTTATTTGCTGTCAGAAAATCAGCAATTTTTCTTTCTGCAACTGGGTTTTTCTTGTCACAGTACAATTCAATATCAACATCCTCTATTTCGTGGTACACAATTCCATCTGCGGCAAAATTATCGCTTCCCATTCCTTTTAAGGCAATGTATGGGCATTTCGGTACATCGCCCTCTGCATAATGATCGTACGCTACAGGAAACCCTAGTTTCTCAAGATCATTTTTTAATTCAGATAACGTCATTAACTCAACCTCTCTTCTGTGCGTTTCTCAAATTCTTCATTGCACCACTCTTCAACCGGCTTAATATGTACGATTGCTTTCGCTCTCCCTCCTTGTCGAAGCTGATGTCCGTACTCCAACAAATGCGTAAGTCCTGGTTTCATTTTGTTGTGAATGATATTTGATGATTTACTTTTCTTTGGACGTTCAGTTTTTACATACCAACTATCAGCGTAATGCCCTTTTCTACTTCCTTTTCCTCTTGGTGATGTGCTTTTTAAAGATTTTACACCATCTTTTGCAACTTCTTTCGCTGTATTGTGAAGCGTTTCCGTTGCTTCTTCGCTATATTTTTTTAATTCATCCAAAATAGCATCTGCAAGTCCATCAACTTTCACATGTTTACCACTACGTGCCATCTGAATTCACCGCCCTTATTTTTACAATATCATTTTTAAATTGTATGTTGTCAATTGTCTTGATATTGAATACCTTCTTTTTCCAAACGATTCGATAGTTTCTTGTATCCATCTCATCAAAAAATTTCTTCCACCTACACACAAAATCAACTGTATTTTCAGCATTTAATGTGGCAGCTTCCCAATATTCTTTTCCAGATAATCCGTTCATGTACGCATAAGTCTTTTTAAAAGGTTTCCATTCTTCGATAGGATTTCCAATACTGTCATAGCTGTGCGATAGCTTTTCAATGCTTATCTTCTGCGTATATGCGCTTGAGTCCATCAAACCACCTCCGAATCAGGTGTAGGTACAAGGTTTGTTCTGTACATACCTAAAATAGAATCAACCACTCTGTTTACATTGTTTTTCTGCACTGTCATAGAACGGTTATCCCACATGTCAGAAATCAGTGTTAGTATTGCAACAGTGATATCCTCATGCTTATCAATTTCCTCCTCTGTCAATCCAGTTTGAGCTTTGCAATATTCAATAGCCGCTTTCTGCATCGCATCTAGCAGAGTTGTGTCAAAACATTCCAAGTTCTCTTCGTATTCTCTCAAGTGGCTAAGGATCACTTCTTTTGATATCTCGCTTACTTTCATTTTTCACCGCCTTCCTCATCGGTTTTAGATACCCACAATCAACAAGAGGCTTTGCAAGAGAACTTTTCAGTTCTCTTACTTCGCCTTTCATCATGCAGATTTTGCCGACAAAAGAGACTGTTGCCTCGTATTTCATTTTTACTCTCCCATCTTAAGAGCGGCAATCTTCTGTTCATTTTCGATTTTTGCGTCGAACTCCATCCAAGCTACAACTCCGACTGCATGCTGTGTTGCGTATTTCTCGCGAAGAACTTGAATTTCCATTTCCTCTGTAATCTTTACTGCAAGTCCAGACATATCTCCGTAGTAGATTGTTGTCTTGCTCGCCCCGATATCATCCATATTGTCAGAAACATAAACAGGTTTTCCAAGAAGCATATTACCAAATGCAGATGTTGCATCATCCTGCAAGAGATATCTTCCGTTCTGGTCTTTCAGTTTGCGGATTGCCGTTCTTGTCTTGCTAGACATAATCCAGATTGCATTCTGCTGGAACGCATCTTTAATACTTCCCTGTAAATCAATCAGCTCATCTGCTGTGACTGCATTATTCGCCTTTGCAGTGATAACATTTTTCACTTTGCTAAGGCCATCAATTTTTGAAAGCTCTCCCTTCAATAGTTTCTCTTCTTCGAATCGCGCAATCTGATAAGCCATGTGGTCAATTACAAAAGACACAATATCAAATTGTGAATTGTTCATAAGCGACTTAGATACAAGTGTAAGTGCTCCTACCAGGTATCCAGTTAAGTCAATCGAACTGAATTTCCCTGTGCTGGATGTAAGCTCAGTAAATTCGTCATGGAAACCAACTGTGATATCCTCTGTATCTGTTAAAGGATAAAACGGAATGGAAAGAGTACCTTTCACATTATATTTTGTTGCTTTCTCAAGCACCGGACAGATATCATACACTTTTTTGACAATTTTCTGTGCGATTGTTTTTGGAACAACTGCGCCATTATCTCCAAATGTAAGATTTTCTGCGCGGTTTTCTGTTACGGCTCCACGCAAGAAGTCAGCGAATTCCGTTTCCTCTGCTCTTTCTTCTGTTTCTTCTTCCTCTTCTTCTGCTCTTTCGACCATCTTCTCTGCCATTTTGTCCAGAATTTCAATAGTCTTGTCAATTCTGTCAATTTCAGCAGAAATTTCTTCTGCTCTCTGTTCTTCTTCCTCTGTGATAGCTCTTTCTTCTGCTTCGAGTGTAGCGTTCAGAAGTTCCAACTCCTCCACTTTTTCAGCTCTTTTTTCTTTTAAAACTTTGATGTTTTTGTTTTTTAATTTCTTCCTTAAACATTTCCTCCGTATTTCTTAATCATGTTTTTTAGTTTGCTATTGTCCGGCTTTTTCTCCGGCTCTTTTTTATCTTTAAAGCCCACATAGTCAGCTTCAAATTCTTCTGCACGGATTTCAAAGGTTTCCTCTCCTTCTTCTCCTGCTCTAGTTTCCACAGTAGTGGACGGATACCACGGTCTCATCGTGTCATCAATCAGAGATACTTCTTTCAATACTAAATCCGTAATGGTTCGAATCGGCATTCCGTTTCGGTCTGCACGTTCCTCTATTGGTTTCGTAAAACCAAAAGACCATCCACGAAGTCTTTTTTCTTTTGCTTTCTGCACAACTTCCGGATCGTCAATCTCAGTGTGTGCTCTCAAGCCTACTACATCTTCCTTAAGCGTAAGGTTAGACTTTGTTCCACCAAGAATCTTGTCCCATTTATGATTTAGGAGAATCTTCACTTCATCCACTTTCGCAATTGCTCTTTGGAACACCCCCGGAGCTATTCGCTCGATGAAGTATCCTCCTTTTCTGTCTGGGATTGGCCGGCTGTCTCTGTCAACTACGTTGACATATCCGTCAATGATGACTTTTTCTATTCCATCTTCTGATCTAACTTCAATTCTTGCCCTTCAATTTCACCTCCTATCTTATTGGATTGATTTGTGTTCGGTGTATAGACTACTTTTGTTTTTGGATCATAAAGAACATCTTGCAAGCCAAGTTTTACGAAGTCTAACCCGATAGGCTCCATATTTTCTCTTTCTCTTACCTCATCCACTTGCATCCAGCCAGTTTCAATAGCTTCTCTATATGCTCCATATCGTTTGTCAGCGTCACCTTTCGTCAATTCGTAGGTGTCTGCTGCAAAAAAGTAATCTTCTTTTTCATCTTCCAGTAGCATGGATTTGTTTAATGCAACCATGAATGTTCCTAAAAATGCATTTACGCAATATTTTATAAATGCCTTATCTCCTTGCTCGGTCCCTATATTATCCGGAACGCCAAGGATTGTTCGGATCTCTTTCGCGTTTGTTTGCTTATTTTCGTTCAATTGCATCTCTACCGAAGTGTTAGAGGCTTCTTGGAACTCTAATCCGTTATTTAGAATAATTACATTTTCCGTATTATTGCTATACAGTTTCCTCCACGCTGCCTTCAGCTTGTCTATAGCTTCCTGAGTCAAGTTCTTTGCAGATTTTACAAAGCCTTTCTTATTTCCACCGGTTTTTACAAGTCCTTCCTCGTATTTCAGGGAATTATAAGAAACACTCAGTATTTTGCTGTTCTCTTCAACAATTCCTACGCCGCGCATACCATCTCTTGTATTCCTCAGAACACGAACAAACTGCTCTGGGAAATATCGTTTTCCCTGCACAAGCACTACATATTCCTTAAAAATCACATCAGTATTCTGTGCGTAAGAAACATGATTTGACTGAACATACCTAAGCGACCGGATTTCATTCCCAACCCAGTCCACATAGATATTCCCATCTCCATCAAGTAAATAATCTTTTACGAGTGCTTGCTTCATCATGTTTGCGTCAAGTGTATCTCCCGTATCCTCGTTCAGAAGATATACTCTCCAATCCCCTTTCACTTCTTCTACGCGCTTTTCTCCACGTTTATACAGTTTGATCGGAACATTCGCAACTGTTTCCGCAATCTCATTGACCGCTCCTGCAAGCGCTGGAATCTGCATTGCCTTTTCTCTGGTCATTTCATCATTTCCGAGAAATGCTTTCAAAAGTGGCTCTGCGATTGCCGACTCGTCAATCATCTTCGGTTCTGCTCTTTCCTTACGTTTAAAAAATTTCCTTACTAATTTCTCCTTTCAAAATAAATCTGCACATCTCCATCTTTTGATATTTCAATACTGTAAATATCTTCTTTTCTATTTTCGATAACTTCCATTATTGCTGGATCAATGTTAGTAATCGTGTAAAACGGTGTCATTACTACTATCCCTTCTTTTCCTAAACATTTCGCGATTTCTGCAAGTTTTTCTTTCGGAAGTATCCTATCAGTTTTAATAAACATATATCCTCCTATCCTACCTGTACCACAAAGTCATCTGATCCGTACATCACATACTGTTGTAGTAAGTACATTGCATTGATGAGACTTACTACCATATCAACTTTACCCTCTGATTTCTTTTTATTTACATATTTATTTCTGTTTGTATCTTCCGTGCATCTTGCATTTTGGAAGTTGATTTCCAGCATTCTGTTAGACATATAGTGGAATTGCTGCTCTAAAATTAATTCCCTCATCCACTTTGTTGGCTGATGTAATACGGAGCTGTGCTGCTTAATTTCTACACACTCATATCCGTCTTCTTCCAACTGCTGCACTGTTGCCAGTGCGTTCCACTTGTCGTATCCAATCTGTTGTATTTCCACTCCATATTCGCTTTCAATCTCAACGATTTTATTTTTTACGAATATATAGTCAATAACCTCATTACCACAAGAAAAACAATCCCCATTGGCAATCAATCGTTTGTAGTCTACGTGTTCCTTTTTACTTTTAAATTCTACTTTATCTGTTGGAACAAAACCAAAGACCTTTGCATAAACAATTCCATCAATAATCGTGACCATTGCAAGTGCTGTGTTGTCATCTGTCTGTGACAAGTCAAGTCCTAACCACACTTTCTTGCCTGCCCAAAAATCAGGATCATTCTCAATCCTACATAGTTTCACTTTTTGTATATCTATGTATCCCTCAACTCCAAGCCCTTTGTATAGGATGTTGTTGTGCTTGCATAAGTAATTCTCTCGCTTATTCTCATACAGAATAGCGATTGCACGTTTCTTAACAATCTCATCAAAGATGTATCCATGCGCATAAGCTACAGGATTGCTTTGGTAGATGCACAGGTCATTCGTCTGCCACTCTTCCCCGATTTTTAGTTCTTCATTCGGCTCGTAAAGCAAGGCGAATGTTCTCCTATCATCCAGCAAACCATCCAGCGTCTTTTTCGCAATGTCAAT
>ENA-UONQ01001847-UONQ01001847.1-human-gut-metagenome-genome-assembly--contig:-CS26-NODE-1847-length-16521-cov-5.365906_pt1 | contig 16521 bp, 10 predicted proteins | sample MGYA00242460_ERZ724007 | MGnify/ENA metagenome assembly ERZ724007
CTAAAATTGTAGAAACATTGGTAGAGGCCGCAGAAAATGGAAAAGAAGTTACAGTACTGGTAGAACTTAGAGCAAGATTTGATGAAGAAAATAATATAGAATGGTCCCGAAGACTGGAATATGCAGGTTGTAATGTGATTTATGGATTACCAGGATATAAGGTACACTCTAAATTATGTTTGATAACACGTAAGCACAATGATGAAATTCAGTACCTAACACAAGTAGGAACGGGAAATTATAATGAAAAAACTGCAGAACTCTATACAGATATGATGGTGTTGACAGCAGATCAGAAAATAGGTGAAAATGCGAGACAGGTATTTCAAGCACTGGTGATGGGGGAAGTGGTAGAACAGTCTGACAAACTTCTTGTTGCGCCGAAATGTCTTCAAAATCGAGTACTCGAGATGATCGATGAAGAAATTCTTCATGCGAAACAAAAGGAAAAGGCCTATATAGGTTTAAAAATGAATTCATTGACGGATAAAAAGATTATAGATAAATTAATTGAAGCTTCTCGAGCTGGCGTGAAAATAGATATGATAGTTCGAGGTATTTGTTGTTTGGCAGCAGGAGTACCGGGCTATACAGAGAATATAGAAATAAGAAGTATTGTTGGTAGATATTTGGAACATTCAAGAATGTATATATTTGGTGTAGAGGATAGAAAAAAAATCTATATTGCATCAGCTGATTTTATGACTAGAAATACTGTGAAACGTGTAGAGGTAGCAATTCCGATAGAGTCCGAAGAGTTAAAAGTAAGGATGGAAGAAATGTTTATTACAATGTTAGCAGATAATAAAAAGGCACGAATGATGAAGCCAAATGGATTGTATGAGAAACTCCCGATTAATGGTACGGAAATTGATTCCCAGGAGTATCTTTTTGAACAAGCTTATCTAAAGGAATAAAATAATTGACCTAATGTTTACTCTGTTTTACGGCTATTTAACCAAGATATGGTAGATGAAAAAATCCCTCCGACTCTATAATATTTGAGGCTGGGAACAAAATAAATTTGTTTTTGGCTAAAAATATGTGTAGAGAAAAAGGAGAGACTTATGAAGCGGGTTTTTAAAGGGAAAAGGGTTCTTTCAATGGCTCTTTCAATGTTGACTGCTTTTTCTGTTCTTGGAGGCGCAGAAGCTACAATGCCACTTGAAGTGAAAGCTGCCGGATCAGGATTGGGAAATGTGTCATTTGAATGGGACAGAGAGATTTACGATGGTGTTGAATTGACCCATTTGATGAGTGAGAACGAGGACGGTCTTCAGAAATCTTGGACAGTGGATTTTAATCCGGTTGTTAGTCCTATGGCTCCGGTTGTTAGTTACGGAGACTATGTAATGGGCGGAGATATTATGTCCGATTTGGTCAGACAAGAAGAAAAATCAGGAAAGAAAGTAGTGTTCGCGGTAAATGGCGATGCCTATGATACAACAAATGGTGTATCAAATGGGCTGATGATTCGAAATGGAATTTTGATTTCTACATCAAATGGAAGTGAAGCAGTGGGATTTAAGAAAGATGGAACTGCGATTTTTGGGAAAACTTCCTTGGTAATTACAGCAAAAGCGGATAACAAGACAATTAATATAGCGCATGTAAATAAGGAACGAAAATTAGACAAAAATAATGTATATCTTCTGACAGAGCAATTTGCCAAAACAACACAGTCTACACAAGCAGGTGTGGAAGTTATTTTAGATGTAAAAACAGAAGGATATCAAGGAATTAAAATTGGTCAGAAATTAACTGCAAAAGTTGCAAGTGTTAACCAAGTAAAAGCGAATCCAGATAAAAATACAACTGGGATCGGACATGGTCAGATTGCACTTTGTACAAATACTGAGAGCAGTCAGTATGAGCTGTTGAACTCTTTAGCTAAAGGCCAAGAAATAACAATTGACGTACAGAATAATAATTCAGATGTTAATTGGAGTGAGGCGGAACAGGCACTTGGAATTTTTCATGTACTTGTAAAAAATGGTGTAGAAACAGCTGGAATTCGTGATAACAAAGAGATACATCCACGTACAGTAATGGGAATAAAAAAAGATGGAAGTGTAGTCTTATTTCAGTGTGATGGGCGCCAGCCGGGATTTGCAGTGGGAATGTCATTCGGAGAAATCGTAGATTATATGGTAGAGAAAAAAGAGTGTGTTAATGTATTTAACTTTGACGGCGGTGGAAGTTCTACGATTACTGCAACACTTCCGGGTGATGAAAAATCTACAATTCTCAATCGGCCTTCTGACGGAAATGAACGCGCTAATTGTAATGCTCTTTTATTTATGGCAGAAGCAGCGGAAGTAGAGGGAAGTCCGGTACAAAAACTTCATATGTATCCGGATATGAAAGAGGGGTACGGAACAAAAGTAATGCTTCTGGAAAACGGGAAAATGAATTTTAGAGTTGAAGCAACAGATGAGAATTATCATGCAGTTCCGTTAGATATGGAAAAGATAGAATTTCAAGAAGAAGGTGGAATCGGAGAACTTTCTTCTGATGGTTTATTAACCGCGGCAGCAGGATGTCACGAAGGAAAAGCAACAGCAAAGGTGAAAGGAACTGATATAAAGACATCTGTGGATGTAAAGGTCGTAGACAGTATTACAAAATTAGTTGCGGACCGCTCAATTTTATCTGTAGCACCTTCTAAAACAACAAAACTAACATTTGAAGCAGAAAATAATGGTGTACCGGTTTTGTTAACAAGTGAAGCACTTACATTTAAATTATCAGATGATTCTTTAGGAACAATTTCTAAGGATGGTACTTTTACGGCAGGAGATACACAAGGAACAGGCACATTAGAGATTTCCTACAAAGACTATAGTATGAGTATGCCGGTGGAAATTGGTAAACTACCGGTTGTTCTCAATGATTTCGAAACGCCTTTGGAAGATATGGGATGGACATGGCGCTATTTTACTCCGGAAAGAGGCGGATGGGCACAGATGTCTATTAACTATGACGAGAGATTTGTAAAGACAGGAGACGGCTCATTAAGAGTAGATTATGATTTTGCAACGAATCCCTTGACTGGTACAGTGACTTGTGAAACAGGGCCTACAGGGGGAATGGAATTAGAAGGTCAGCCTAAGGCAATTGGATGCTGGGTATACGGAGATGGAAATAATGCGTGGTTACGTATTCAACTTGCTCCAAGTGCTTATGCAGGTGATGTGTTTGTGGATTGGGTAGGATGGAAATATGTAGAGACTCCAATTCCTTCCACAGCATCTTTTCCATACAAATTGATTTATGGGGTTCGTGTATTATCTACTCCGACGACAGGAGCTCCAAATAAAAAGGGAACAATTTATGTAGATGGGTTACGAGCAGTATATGATTTTAAAAATGATGATACAGCAGCTCCTCAGTTAGTGGACGGAACAGATGTAGCTCCGGCAAATGGTGCAATAGATGTAGATCATCAACCAGAAATTACGATCACAGTAAAAGATCCGGAAAGAGAAGGAGAAGCTTACACAGGTATTAACACAGAGCGTACCAAGCTTTGGATTAATGGAAAGGTTATGGATAATATTATTCAGGAAGTGCAAAAAGATGGGTCTGTAAAAATTAGTTACATCCCTTCTGCGCTGACAAGACTTCGCTCTGGTCTAAATAAAATTAAGTATAGAGTAGAAGATAACGCAGGAAATAAGTTCTTTAAAGAATGGTCATTTACTGTAGAAGGATACAATGTTAATTTGGTAGAAACGGTTCCAACAGAAGAAAAGGCATCTGCCGGAAGTACATTTGATTATATTGTAAATGCAAATGACTATAAAAATTTTGAAGAATTTGATTTTGAATTAAATTATAATCCATCTTATGTAACTTTGGTGAATAGTCAGTGTGATAGTCGTGTAGATGTTGAAGAAAGTGATATTAATAAAAAAGATGGAGTTGTAAAATATAAGCTATCGGGTATGAATAATCTTGCAAAAGATGATACAGATCCATTGGTAAAACTTACATTTAAAGTAGAAGCAACTTCTGGTGGGCAGACAGGAATAAAAGTAAAGAAAGCAACTGTTAGAGAAACAGGTGAAGTTGCAGGAACAGATTTGATATTGGAAGGCTATGATAAAGAAATTGCCTTTAAGTATACGTTGTCATGGAGCGGATCTACGGAAGGATGCGATACAGTTCTGACAATTAAAGATAGTAAGGGAAATCCAATCAAGGGGATGACTGTAAAAGCGACAGAAAAAGATAAAAATGTTGAGATAGCTGGAAAAACAGATGTAAACGGACAGTTAACAACAGATGTATTTGGTAGTTATCCGGAAGGAACAACATTTAAAGTATGGACGGAAGACCGTGATGGGGCGCTGAGTAATGTTGCTGAGATACCGGTATATGGAAGTCTTGGCTCAGCAAAACCAGAAAAGATTGTAGTAACTACAGGAGAAGATCCATCATCATCAGTAGGAATTAGCTGGGAAACAAGTCTTGCGATTTCTGAGAGTAGTGTAATAATTGGAAAGGCAGAAGATCTTTCTGATGGAAAGCACATACAGGCAGAAGGAAGAACAATTGTTACAAGTTCCAGTGGTCATGAAAGACTTTATCAGGCATGGGGAGCTCGCGTATCCGGATTGGAAGCTGATACAACCTATTTCTATAAAGTAGGACAGGAAGGGAACTATAGTGAAACAAAAAGTTTTCAGACTGCTAAAGCAGGAGAAGATATAACCGTAGCATTTTATGGAGATATACAAGGTGCTTATACAAAGTTCCCAAATACAATTGAGGCACTTAAGAGTTTGTATCCAGATGTAGATCTTAGTTTACTTGCAGGTGATGTTTCTGATAGTGGACAACTTTATAGCGAATGGACGGATATAGATAAAGCTTTTGGAAGTTATCTGGGAAGTGGAATTTGGGGAGCAACGATAGGAAATCATGATTCTTATTTCGATGCTCAAACATTTACATCTATGTTTTATGGTCCTGATAATGGAAGTTATACTACAGCACGAAACTATTCTTTTGAAATTGGAGATATGGTAGTCTATAATTTGGATACAGAAGCGGTGTATAGTTATGATCCAGAATTCAAAGGGCAAATTGCAAAGATGAAGGAAGTTTTTGCCAATAGTAATAAGAATTATAAAGTTGTATTGATGCATCGTTCATCCTATCCACAAAATTATGATGAAGCAGATGTACGTGAATTGCACAAAGTATTTGATGAATTGGATGTCGATCTAGTGCTGTCAGGTCATGATCATATTTATAGCAGAACAAATATGGATGGCGGAAATAAAGTGGAAAAAGGAAATGGAACTTATTATGTAGTAGGCGGATGTTCCTCAGGATCAAAATATTATGGAGCAGATGTCAATGGAAGACCATGGACAGATGTGGTTTACGACGATGATAATCCGGTATTTTCTGTTTTAAAGACAGTAGATCATCAGCTTTGCTTTGAAGCTTATGCAATGGAAGGAAATGGATCAAGAAAGATTGATAGTTTTATCATAGGTAAATATAAGGTAGATTTTAATAAAGAGAATATCAGCGGTCCAGAGAGACTGGAAGCAGGTGAAAAAGCAGAGTATACAGTTTTAATTCCAAAGAATCAGATATTAAAAGCTGTGAAAGTAAATGGAGAAAAAGTAGACGTAACAAACAATAAGTTTACAATTAATGAAGCAAAAGATAATCTAAAAATAGAAGTTGAATATTATGCAGATTATAATGCAATTGCAGCAGAGGTTCTTAATACAAAAATTTCTGAAGCAGATAAAGAAGTAACAGAAGAAAATAAGGAAGAACAGCAGAAATTAGTAAATGAGTATGAAAGTGCATCAGAAGCTGTAAAGACATTATTGACAGAAGAGAATAGAGAAAAGATTGAAGCAATAAGAACTGCTTTACTTAAGATGACCCCTGCAAATTATGCAAATGTATATGCGGCAATGGCAAAAATACCAGAAGATTTAAGTGCGTATACAGAAGATACAGTTCACATCCTAAAGGAAGCAATCGCAAAGGTTGAAGAAGGAAAAGATAAGTCAGAGCAAGCGCTTGTAGATCAGTGGGCAGCAGAGATTGAGGCTGCTGTTAATGGATTAGTAAAAAAACAAGAACCAGAGGAAATGACAGCAGAAGCTTTAACAATTTTAATAAAACAAGCTCCGGAAAATGTAACAGAGGAGAATTTATTAGAAGTAAAAGCATTGCTCGCACAATACGATCAAGCTTCAGAAGCGGTAAAAGAGTTGATTCAAGAACCGGAAAAAGAAAAAATACAACGTCTTAAGAATGAAGTGCTTGCTGTAGATAAGGCGGATTACAGTGGTGTTTATGAGGCATTAGCTCAGATACCAGCAGACCTTACAATTTATACAGAAGAAAGTTTGAACGCATTAAACAAAGCAAGATCAGAAATTCAATGGGATAAAAAAGCGGTTGAACAAACAGAGGTAGATAAGTATGCTGATGCAATTTGCAATGCAGTAAAAAATTTACAAGAAGATAAGTATAAAAAAGCTGCTAAAGAACTAAACGAAAGAATTATGGCAGCAGATGCTATAGTAACTGTTGAAAATCAGGAAGAATTGAAAAAACTTATCAATGATTATGATACAGCAGATGAAGTGACAAAGGGATATATTCTTCAGATGAATGTGATTAAACTGGACGCAATAAGGAGTGGAATAGAGGCTCTAAATTTGGCCGATTATAGTGCTGTGGAAGCTGCATTAAAGAAAATTCCTTCTGACTTGAGTATTTATACAGCAGAGTCAGTTGCAGCTCTGAATGCGGCAAAAGACGCAGTCATCTATGGAAAAGATAAATCAGAACAGGCTCTTGTAGATAGTTGGGCAAAAAATATAGAAAAGGCAATTTCTGAACTGAAAAAACGTCCGGAGGTAAAACCTGAAAACCCTGAGAATACAGAGATTGAAAATCCAACAGAATCAGTAGATAAGCAAACCTCAGAGAAAAAAGAGAGCAGTGTGGCGACAGGAGATACAAATCATTTTACATCTTACATAACGCTAATGTGTGGAATGCTGGGAATAATCCTTTTGATGAATAAAAGAAAAAACAAAGATAAATAGTAACTTGAAAGGAGCTGCAAAATTAAATAAGCAGCTCCTTTGTATTATGAAAATCTACCTTTTCATTTTTAGGGGAATATAGTATGATTAACGAAAGAGAATCTTTTTATTTTCTGACAGGAGGAATTTATATGCTGGATACAAATTATGTAACATTAGAAATCGGAAAAACAAAACATATTGCACTTGTAGCTCATGATGGAAAGAAAAAAGAATTAGTTGATTGGTGTGATAAAAATAAAGAGATATTAAAAGGTCATTTTTTATGTGGAACGGGAACTACCGCTCGATTAATTGCTGAGCGAACGGGACTTCCGGTGAAAGGTTATTGCAGCGGACCTCTCGGCGGTGATCAGCAGATTGGTGCTAAAATCGTAGAAGGACAGATTGATTTTATGATCTTTTTATGGGATCCGTTGGAAGCACAGCCACATGATCCGGACGTAAAAGCGTTGCTTAGAATTGCGGTGGTTTATGATATTCCGATTGCAAATAATTTAGCAACAGCTGACTTTATGTTACATTCAAAATATATGAAGGAATCATATAGCCGTAAGATTGAGAATTTTAATATGGCAATTGAAAATAGAGTCGAGCAGATGAAATAATAGGTTTAAATTGCCAGGCAGGATGTATAATAAGCCTGCGGTATACTGAAATAATTCATTTTAGGAGGAAAGAAATGTCAAAATACACAAAGACAAGAATCATGAATGCGTTTCTTTATCTGTTAAATGAAAAAAGTATAGATTGCTTAACAGTAAAAGACATTATTGAAACCGCAGAGGTAAATAGAAATACATTTTATTATCATTTTGAAGATATTTATGATTTATTGCATCAGGTTTTTAAAACAAAATTTGAAGAATTTTGTTCACAGACAGAAAAGTGTGATACATTTTATGAGGAATATATACGTTCGGCAGATTTTTTTATGAAAAATAAGAAAGCGATGTCTCATATATATTATTCTAAAGATCGTGAATTGCTACCAAAATATATGGAAAAATTTACGCTTGTTTTTGTGGAGCGGTTTGTGCGGCATGCGGCGGAAAACTATGAAATTTCCGAAGAGGGAATTAAATATCTGACGACATTTTACAGCTATACAATTGTTGGAAACACAATGCACTGGATTCAGGAAGGGATGCCTCAGTATCGAGAAAAATATTTGTATCTTGTTTCAAAATCATTCGAAGATTCGATTGATGATTTGATTCAGTCTTATTTAAAAAATCGATCATGAGAAAGGATATATTGATAAAATATAGACAAAAGTAAAAATGTGTATGAAATACAGACAGAGAAGTTTCTTTGTCTGTATTTTTTTTTCATTTTTTTGGATATGATAGTGGCAACATAAATCAATATAAATGAAGGTGATTATAAAATTAAAGTTTTGAAAAGAGTAAAAATTGCATACAGTATTGTATCTTTAACTTTGCTTTTGTATGGCTTCTTTTTAGTCGTATATCCGCAGCTGGGGATACAGTGGATTTATAAAATAGGCGGAGTATTGTTTATTGGAATCGGGATTGCAAAAGTGACAGGCTATTTTTCAAAGGATATCTTACAGCTGGCATTTCAGCATGATTTGGCAATGGGGATTGTCTCTATTGTAATCGGAATTTTGATGCTGATGTGGACAAAAGATATGATTCGTATTTTAACGATTTTATTAGGATTATTTATGCTCATAGAAGCATTGCTGAAAATACAAACAGCAATAGATGCCAGACAGATTGGATTTAAAAAATGGTGGCTGATACTTGTAATAGGGATTAGTACAGCTGTGATTGGAGGGCTGTTGATTGCAGCGCCGATAAGAGGTACAAATTTAATCATTCGCCTTATAGGATTGACAATTTTGACTTATGGTTTGATGAATTTATATGTTGTACAAAATACAGTTAATACATTTCGAAGAGAATATAAAATGGAATCTTATGACAAATAAATAACAAAAAGGAAGGAGATTTTATCATGGGATTTACAAATGAAGTAAAAAAAGCAACATTAAAAACAGCGTTTCATTATTTGGAGAAGGATCCAGAAAAAAATATTCACAAATTGATGGCATTGGTGGATAAGTTTGCAGGTGAAGGTCCGGATAGCTTTCCCACACAGAGAGAGGCCATTCGGAATGTATTAGAAGATCCGGAAAATAATATGTATCAATTAATTATGAATATTTTGACTGAAATTGATCAGGAAGTATTAAAAGCAACGTTAGAGAATTTCTTCTTTAATGCAAATATTGTTGGATGGCCAAAGCAGGAAGAAAATAGAAAAAAATATGGCTGTAATATTCCCTGGGCAATACTTCTTGATCCTACTTCTGCATGTAATCTTCATTGTACAGGATGTTGGGCGGCAGAATATGGAAATAAATTAAATTTATCATTTGACGAAATAGATTCGATTATTCAGCAAGGAAAAGAGCTGGGAGTCTACATGTATATTTATACGGGAGGAGAGCCACTTGTTCGAAAAAAAGATTTAATAGCTCTTTGTGAAAAACATCATGATTGTCAATTTTTAAGTTTTACGAATGCAACATTAATTGATGAAGAATTTGCAGATGAGATGCTTAGAGTGAAAAATTTTATACCTGCAATTAGTGTGGAAGGTTTTGAATCAGCGACGGATGGAAGAAGAGGAAACGGTACATATAAAAGAGTCGTGCAAGCAATGGAGTTGTTAAAGAAAAAGCATTTGCCTTTTGGAATATCTTGTTGCTATACAAGCCAGAATTTAGATTCAATCAGTTCATTTGAATTTGTTGATCAAATGACAAAATGGGGAGCAAAGTTTGTATGGTATTTCCACTATATGCCAGTTGGAAATGATGCTGTGCCGGAACTGCTTCCAAATCCAAAACAACGTGAATTCATGTATCATCGAATCCGGGAAATCAGACGAACAAAACCAATTTTTGCAATGGATTTCCAAAATGACGGTGAATATGTAGGAGGCTGTATTGCTGGAGGCAGAAGATATCTGCACATAAATGCAAATGGAGATGTAGATCCTTGTGTATTTATTCATTATTCAGATTCTAATATTCGAGAAAAAAATTTATTAGACTGCCTGCGGTCACCACTATTTCAAGCATATCACGATGGGCAGCCGTTCAATGAGAATCATTTGCGGCCATGTCCAATGTTGGAAAATCCAGAATTGCTGCGCAAAATTGTGTATAGTACAGACGCGAATTCTACAGATTTACAATCGCCGGAAAGTGTGGACCACTTATGTGATAAGTGTGTAAGTTATGCAAAAAATTGGATGTCTGTTGCAGATAAATTATGGGTAAACAGTCAGATATTCAAAAGTAGTGAAAAAATAAAAAAATCAAAGGAAATGGAAGGGTGAAAATTTGAAAAAGGAAATGCAGGGATTAGTTTCAAAATTCGATGGTCTGACATTGGAAGTTGAGTTTGTAATCCCAGAAGAAATAAGAGGAATTGTACAGATTGCTCATGGTATGGCAGAGCATAAAGAGCGATATGAACCTTTTATGGAATATATGGCAGAACATGGTTTCCTTGTAGCGATACATGATCATAGAGGTCATGGAAACAGTATAAAAGACAGAGCAGAATTGGGATATTTTTATACTGAAAATATAGAAGGAATTGTTGAAGATTTATATCAAGTGACAAGGCTATTAAAAGAAAAGTATCCGGGGATACCGATCTGCTTATTTAGTCATAGTATGGGAACGTTGGTGGCGAGAAACTACATAAAAAAACATGATGATGAAATTGATAAACTGATTTTATGTGGTCCGCCGACTCAAAATCATGCAGCAGGTTTTGCTCTTTGGATGGCAAAAATATCTAAGAAAGTGAATGGTGAGAAGCATCGGAATCAATGGATTCAAAAGATGGCGTTTGGAGGATATGACAAAAATGGAGAAATAAATTCATGGTTGTCAACGGATAAGGAAGTCGTGCGTCTATATAATCAAGATCCTGGCTGCGGTTATGTATTCACAAATAATGGATTTATTAATCTGTTTCAGTTGATGATTTCTGCCTTCTCTAAGGAAGGGTGGGAAAAGAAAAATCCAGATTTGCCGATTCTGTTAATTGCAGGGCAGGATGATCCTGTTATTCAGAGCAAACGAAAGTATAAGAAATTAGAAAAATTTTTAAATAAACGAGGATATCAGAATACAAAGCAAAGATTATATCCGAATATGCGGCATGAAATTCTAAATGAGAGAAAAAAGAAGATGGTATACCAGGACATTTTAAGATTTATGTGACTTATATATCTTTGCAGTGTAGATAATATACGGAGTTATAATGCACAGACGTTGCATTATCTAAAGCACTAAGGCATAAGTATAAAGTAGTAACCGCATAAAATAAAATCAAAGCGCAGGTCATTTACCGTTCCCCATGGTAGATGACCTTTTTCTATGCACATAGATTTCAGCTATTGTCTATTATTTTAAATTATAAAATAAAAAAGAAGAGAGAAATTCTAAATATAGCAGGTACGAGAAAAGTTTTATATATGATATAATGAAAAGAGCTTAATGAAATGTAAATGTATTTGAAGTTTGTATTTTGAGGTTTAGGAGGAATCATACATGGAACATTTACGCTGTGTAGTAGAAAGGATTACATATCAGAATGAAGATAATGGATACACAGTATTAAAGTGTGCGGTAAAAAACTACAATGATCTTGTGACGGTTGTTGGTACAATGCCGGATACACATGTAGGTTCTGTTCTGTCTTTGGATGGTTATTGGAAGATGGATGTAAAATATGGCCGCCAGTTTTCAGTGGAACATTTTGAAGAGACACTTCCTGCTACAGTGTATGGAATTGAAAAATATTTGGGATCGGGACTTGTGAAAGGAGTCGGACCGAAGTTTGCAAAGCGGATTGTTGAAAAGTTTGGAAAAGACACATTGAATGTAATTGAGGAATGTCCAGATGAACTTTTGAATGTTCCGGGTATTGGGAAAGTTCGGGTTGACCGAATTAAAACAAGCTGGCAGGAGCAAAAGGAAATCAAGAATATTATGCTCTTTTTACAGAGTCATGAAGTGAGTACTTCTCACGCAACCAAAATATTTAAAACATATGGCAGTGAAAGTATTGAAGTCGTAAAAGAAAACCCATATCGTCTGGCGGATGATATTTGGGGGATTGGATTTAAAACGGCGGATTCCATTGCGCAGAAAATGGGAATCGATAAGGAGAAATTTATCCGATTGCGAAGCGGAATTTTCTATACACTGAATAAGCTGGCGGAAAATGGGCATTGTTATGCAAATCGAAAGCAATTGCTGGAAAAAGCGCAGGAACTTTTAGAAGTAGATGAACCGGAAATACAGATTACTTTAGATGAAATGCTTCGTACCAATGATGTGATTGGGGATACTGGTCTGGAACATGAGGTGGAGGCGATATATCTTCCACCTTATTTCTTTTCAGAGACAGGCTGTGCAAAGCGGCTGCTTAGGTTAATGTCTGTGAATAGAAAGATCAAGGTGGATCCGGATGTGATCATGAAAAAAGTAGAGACAGAATCAGAGATCACCTATGATGAAATCCAGTTGGAGGCAGTCAGGACTGCTATTTCTGCAAAAGTTATGGTACTGACGGGAGGTCCCGGTACCGGGAAAACAACGACAACGTTAGGGATTATTTCAGCTTATAAGCAGGCCGGTTGCAAAATTCTTTTAGCTGCGCCGACAGGAAGAGCTGCAAAACGGATGTCAGAAGCAACTGGGATGGAAGCGAAGACGATTCATCGGTTATTAGAATACAAGCCACCGGAAGGATATCAAAAAAATGAAGAACATCCATTAGAAGGGGATGTTCTGATTTTGGATGAGTGCTCTATGGTAGATATTATGCTCATGTATAATTTATTAAAAGCTATTCCGGAGCATATGTCTTTGATTTTGGTGGGAGATATCGATCAGCTGCCAAGTGTCGGGGCAGGAAATGTTTTGCGCGATATTATCGATTCCGGAAGTATTCCGGTTGTGCGTCTTACCAGAATTTTTCGACAGGCACAGGGCAGCAGGATTGTTATGAATGCTCATAGAATTAATAAAGGTGAAACTATCGACATGCGCGGTGGAAAAGATGCAGATTTCTTTTTTGCTGCAAAAGAAACGAATCAGGAAGTGGTCGAAACGATCGTTCAATATTGTAAGACAAATCTGCCACGTTATTATCACGTAGATCCGTTAGAGGATATCCAGGTATTGACACCTATGCAAAGAGGGGAATGTGGAGCGGTAAATTTGAATCAGGTACTGCAGGAAACTATGAATCCATCCAATATTTTTTTGCGCAGAGGTGGGACTCAGTACCGATTACATGATAAGGTGATGCAGATTCGAAACGATTATGATAAAGAAGTTTTTAATGGTGATATAGGAAACATCGTAAAGGTAAATATGGAAGATCGGGAACTGACGGTTAAGTTCGATGATCGTGAGGTTGTATATGATGTGACAGAGTTGGATGAATTGTCATTGGCATATGCTGTGACTATTCATAAATCCCAAGGTTCAGAATATCCAATTGTTGTTATGCCGTTTACGATGAGTCATTTTGTAATGCTGCAGAGAAATCTTTTGTATACAGGCGTGACAAGAGCAAAGAAAATATTGGTTCTTGTAGGAGAGAAAAAAGCAGTATTTTATGCGATTAAAAATGAAACAACGACAGGAAGAAATACGGGGTTACGTCAGCGCCTTGCGATGGGAAAGAAACAGTTGATCGAGGAAATGTGTGGGGAAAATCTTTAAAATACATAATATAAAATTCAAAAAATCGAACGTGAATTCGTGGTGTTTTTATGACACACCTAAGCGCTTATATTATAAATAACAAGTTACAGACAATAAAAAAGGATATAAGTGAGGAGGAAATCACAATGAGTAAAAAAGATGGATACAGCAGTACAGGTTTATTTGGTAATATTAATCACTACGATTCAAAAGGAAGAAAAATAGGAGAAAGCAGACCGGGGATTTTCGGCGGAATGAATCATTACGATGCGAACGGACATAAAGTGGGTTCAAGTCATCAGGGAATCTTCGGTGGAATGAATCATTATGATGCGAACGGACATAAAACAGGTTCAAGTCATCAGGGAATCTTTGGCGGAATCAATCATTATGACGATCGAGGACACAAAACAGGTCACAGTAATCATGGGATTTTCGGTGGTTGGGATCATTATGATGATTAAGAAAAATAAAAGAAGAAACATAATAAAATATTAGTAGGAGAAATAGATTATGTCAAAAGTATATTTTACATTAACAGGAACCAAGTATTATTATGGAAATGATTTTTTGAAAAAGGGAATGCGAATTATGTTGGTAAAAGAGCCGGATAATGAGTATGATAAAGAAGCGATTAAAGTAATGTATGAAGGTCTTGGGAAAATCGGTTATGTCGCAAATAGCCCATACACAGTGATTGGAGAATCTATGAGTGCAGGTCGTTTGTATGACAAAATCGGTAAAAAAGGATCCGCAAAGGTAGTGCTGGTTACGCCGGCAGGAATAATTTGCAAGGTTTGTAAAAAGAGCCTCGTGGATCGTTTGGATTTAGAGAAAGAGCAGAGTCTGACTATAAATGAAGAGTAACGGTAATTGCTGGGAGACATCTAAAAGTGGTGTCTCCCAAAGTTATGTGATATAATTTCTTAAAGATTAATATAAAAAATGGAGGGAAAAATGGCAGAACTAGAGAATAGTAAAGATTTAATCAGTGTTTTATGGAGTGGTGCTGACATATTACGTTCTAAAATGGATGCTAATGAATATAAAGATTATTTATTAGGGATTGTTTTCTATAAGTATTTATCAGATTCATTTTTGATAAAGGTGTATGATTTGATATATGATGAAAAGCCGGAGTCTTTGAAAGTTGCTTTAGATGCATATATGGAAGAATTAGAAGGTGAAAGCGCGGAAGATTTAAAAGAGGAATTGAGAACACAATGTCATTATGTCATAGAACCGGAGTTGACATATACGAATTTTGCAGAGGCGGCGAGAAATAATTGTTTTGATAGAGAACAATTGCAAAGAGCTTTTAATAATATTGAGCAGAGTGACCCTTTATTTGCAGATTTATTTACAGATATAGACTTATATTCAAATCGTTTAGGCACAGGAGATCAAAAGCAAAGTGATACAATTTCAAGTTTATTGAAGGAAATAGATAAAGCGGATTTATTAAATACAGATGCAGATGTATTAGGAAATGCTTATGAATATTTGATTGGACAATTTGCATCTGAGACAGGAAAGAAAGCAGGAGAGTTCTATACACCACAGGCTGTGTCTAAAATATTAACAAAAATAGCTATTTCAGGTCAAGAAACAAAAATGGGGTTATCCGTATATGACCCATGCATGGGCTCGGGTTCTCTTTTATTAAATGCAAAAAAATATGCATCACGCCCGGAATACATTAAATATTATGGACAAGAATTGATGACATCTACTTATAATCTGGCAAGAATGAATATGTTTTTACATGGAATTGCACCAGAAAATCAAAAACTGCGTAATGGTGATACATTGGATAGTGATTGGCCAACAGGAGAAGAGACAGATTTTAATATGGTTCTTATGAATCCACCATATTCTGCAAAATGGAGTGCAGCTGCAGGTTTCCTGCAAGATGAAAGATTTAGTGATTATGGTGTGTTAGCTCCTAAATCTAAAGCGGATTATGCATTCTTATTACATGGGTTATATCATCTAAAAAATAATGGCACTATGGCAATTGTATTGCCTCATGGAGTTTTGTTTAGAGGTGCTGCGGAAGGAAAAATCAGAGAAAAACTTTTAAAATCAGGAAATATTTATGCTGTAATTGGACTTCCTTCCAACTTATTTTATAATACACCAATTCCAACATGTATTGTTGTATTAAAGAAACATCGTGATGGCAGAGATGTCTTATTCATTGATGCCTCTAAAAAATTTGAAAAAGGTAAGAAACAGAATACAATGAAAGATGAGCATATAGATGCTATTGTTGAATTGTATCATAGTCGTAAAACAGTGGACAAGGAATCTCATCTGGCGAGTTTTGAAGATATAGAAAAAAATGATTTTAACCTCAATATTCCAAGATATGTGGATAATTTTGAGAAAGAGGAAGAAATTGATTTAAACGGACTATTAGCAGAAATGAAACAAACAGATAATGAAATTAATAAAGCTCAAGAAGAATTTATAGGATGTTTGAAAGAATTAACAGCTACAGATCCGGAGATAATGTTGACATTAAATAACCTTATCGGAATGTTTGAGGGGGTGAATCAATGAGTAAACCTAATATAAGATTCCGAGGTTATACAGAAGATTGGGAACAGCGTAAGGTGGGGGATATCAGCGAATCATATTCTGGAGGAACCC
>ENA-UONQ01001851-UONQ01001851.1-human-gut-metagenome-genome-assembly--contig:-CS26-NODE-1851-length-16502-cov-3.861555_pt1 | contig 16502 bp, 18 predicted proteins | sample MGYA00242460_ERZ724007 | MGnify/ENA metagenome assembly ERZ724007
TCTTCGCCCGCAGCCCCATACCACGACAATCTTCCCCCGGGACGAAAGACTCATACACCCCCACCACCACCCCGTCCGCTGGCCGTTCCGGCGGCGTCCTCACCTGCTTAACTAAATCTCCATTTGATTTTTACCTCGATTCTGATATAATAATCCTAGTATCAATAAAACAGGAAACCAATGAAAGGAATTACCATGATTACATTAGAAAGAACCAGCGTAATGAATATGGAAAATGCGCTTCGCGGCGCCAGAAACCCGCTGAACAGCTGGAATCGCACGGACAGCTTCTACGATGAGCAGGGCCGTTATATCCTGGGGCCAAATGATTTGAATCTGGCAAAAAAGCTTCGCATGGCCGGCAGCGACCACCGCAAATATGTCCGTCAGATCCTCGTATCTGTAGACATTACAGCCCCGCTCTACTGGTGGAAAGAATATGATACATATAAAATTGCAACCGTGGCAAACTCCTGCAGCACCATGCATAAAATCGCAAGCAAACCGTTTACGCCGGAAGATTTCAGCTGTGACCACATGACACCTGCAACGCAGGAATTTATGCATTCCGTTGTGGACAAGCTGGAAGAAATCCGCCTCAGATACCTGGAAACCAAAAGCAAAGATGACTGGTACGATATGATTCAGCTTCTGCCTTCCAGCTATAACCAGCTCAGAACATGCTCCTTCAACTATGAGACGCTGATCAATATTTATTATGCGAGAAAGGATCACAAGCTGGCTGAGTGGCATACTTTCTGTGACTGGATCAAGACTCTTCCCTATGCACAGGAGATCATTATTGCAGAAGGAAAATAAGTGATGCGGCAACGCATAAACAGACCGCACAGCGGCAGTTTTCGGACTGGCACTATACGGTCTGTTTTTTATTCTATATATTAGGATTTCTCCCGTTACCTGTTTATCTGCAGGAACCCTGCATGGATGCTACCGGCATTCCGCCAAATGAAGGAAGTGTCTGGATTCCGTTCTGCCATCCGGCTCCTGTATTACCGTTCTGGCAGCTTCCGCCGAAACAGTCATTGCCGCTCTGGCAGTTTCCGCCGAAACAGTCTGTTCCGTTCTGACAGTTTCCGCCGAAGCAGTCTGTTCCGTTCTGACAGTTTCCGCCGAAGCAGTCTGTTCCGTTCTGACAATTGCTTCCGCTCTGGCAGTTTCCGCCTCTCTGTCCGAAACCTCCTGAAAGCATTCCTGAATTAAATATAATACCGGAGCTGTTTCCCGGAACACAAGTCGTAAACATGGCAGCCTGTGATGTCATTGCCGGCGCTGCGGCAACCATCATGACGGTCAGAGCTGCAGCTGAAAGTAAACGTAATTTCTTCATGGTAAATCCTCCTAGTTGTTTCAAAATTATTACATTTCTGTTACAAAACTATAATATCATAAAATTTTTGGAAGATATACCGGTAAATAATGGTTTCTTTTCTAACTCCTTCCTTTTCCCATGTCAAGAGGGCATCCCGGTATTTCTGCCGGAATAACATGAAGCTCTTTTTCAAAATCTCTAAAGTGCTGTGACTTATAAAAATTGATTCCTCCCTCCACAACCCGTACCTGGCCAAAACCGTTCTGCATCAGAATGCGGGCTGCATTATAAGCCCTGATTCCGACGGAACAGATAACGGCCGTCATTTTATTTTTATCAAGTTCGTCCAGTCTTCCCCGAAGCTTTCCGAGAGGAATGTGGACGGAACCCGGGATGTGGTATTCCAGGAATTCAATCTCCTCCCTCACATCCAGAATCGTCATATCCTGCGCCGGCCGGGAAGCAGGCGACAGCTCGTCAAGTTCTGCACAGCTGATGAATGACACTAATCCGGTGAGAATGTTCTCAGCAGTAAAACCAAGCATATTCACAGGATCTTTGGCTGAAGAAAAAGGCGGCGCATAGGCGGACTCCAGTTCCTCTAAATCATAAATAGTTCCGTGGCTGCGCATAACCGATGCTATCACGTCTATCCGTTTGTCCGCCCCGTCCGGGCCTACAGCCTGGGCGCCAAACAGCCTGCCGTCTTTGCCGAACAGCATTTTCATATGCAGGACTGTCGAACCGGGATAATATCCCGCATGGGATTTCTGGCTGATCAGAACAGAATAATAATCCTTATTCTTTACCATTCCCATTGCCCTCAGGGTTTTTTCATTAGCTCCCGTAACAGCTGCCGTGTTGTCAAATACCTTGGCAACGGAGGTTCCCATTGTTCCATGGTATTCTTTCCTGTCGCCGGCCAGATTGTCGGCGCAGATTCTGGCCTGTCTGTTGGCCGGCCCCGCAAGCGGTATCATGGCTGGCGTTTGCAGGACAAAATTCTCGACCTCAATGACATCTCCTACCGCATAAATGTTTTCATCGGAAGTCTTCAGAAACCGATCCGTCACAATGCCTCCCCGAGCGTTCACCTTAAGTCCCGCAGCACGGGCCAAAGCGCTGTTCGGCTTTACCCCAATGGAGAGCAGTACCATCTCTGCCCTGATTGTCCGGCCTCCGGCCTGGTTATTTTGGGTGGAGCCGTCATCCCGGGCTACAATTGAAACGACTCCGTCTCCCAGAATCAGTTCCACGCCGTTCATTGTCATATTTTCATGAAGCAGTTCCGCCAGTTCGTAATCCAGCGGCGCCATCACCTGGTTCTGCATTTCAATTACACTTACGCCGATGCCAGCCTTCTGCAGATTTTCAGCCATTTCCAGGCCGATAAAACCGCCTCCTATGACCGCTGCCGTTTCGGGCTTTCTCTCCTCCACTATCCTCTTTATCCGATCCGTATCAGGCACCGTCCAAAGTGTATGAATTCCCTCGCCGTCAATCCCCGGGATCGGAGGAACCACGGGGGAAGAGCCTGTTGCGATCACAAGGTCATCGTAAGGTTCCTCATATGTCTCCCCCGACTTTTTATCAAAAACGGCCAGTTTCTTATTCTCTCTGTCTATTGCAGTCACTTCACTTGATATTCTAACATCAATATCAAAACGCGCTTTCATTGTCTCCGGGTTCATCAGAAGCAGCGCGTTTCTGTCTTTGATAACGCCTCCAACATAATAGGGCAGCCCACAGTTTGCATAGGAAATGTATTCTCCCTTTTCGAATACAATAATCTCCCTGTCATTATCCCTCCTTCTGAGTCTGGCAGCCGCAGTGGCCCCTCCCGCTACTCCCCCGATTATCAATGTCCGTCTTTTCTTATTTTCCATCATCATATCCGCCTTTCAACTTAACTCTATATTGTACGAATCAACTCTTTCATTCGTCCGGTGCCGTTTCCTGCATTTCACCGTTTCCTGCATTTCACCGTCTGCTGCTATTATATTACCGTCTATTACCGGCATTCTGTGATTTAGTCACGTTTCCCCGGCCCTTCTGACCGAATTGACAGGAATCTGGGCGTTTATTATAATAGGAAGGCAGCTTCTTCAATCACCGCCTCATTCTGCGGTCTTTTTCTTTTGCTGCCACATAATAATTTATTATAGGAGGTGCGCCATGAACCCAATGGAACTTTTGCTGATTAAAAATTCCTGTGATACATTTGTAAAAAACCATCCGAAATTTCCGATGTTTTTGAATGCCGTTTATCAAAACGGCCTGGCCGAAGGCAATATTATAGAGCTGTCGGTGAAAACAACGGACGGAAGGACACTTGAGACTAACTTAAAGCTGTCCCCTTCCGATGTCGAGCTTTTACAACAGTTAAATGACATGTTCCGAAACCGGTAAAACATGCTCTACTCTTTAGCCGTACCGATAAAGACTCCCAAGAAGCGGGATTCTCCGCCTGCGGCGGGTCGCTGTAGCGGCATTATTCACTACCGCCGCAGTGCGTTCCCCCGCAAAGCGGTTTTTATTTACAGGAGAAATATCCTGTTAAGATGTTGGGATCTAAAGGTCTTTTGCCCCCCCTTTGATACCGGATTGCTCCGCACTGCGTGCTCACATAAGCCTCAAAAAAAGATGCAGGATTCATTTCGAAGTGAATCCCGCATCTTTTTTATCGATGGCGGTGACCTGTACGCAGAGCGGACAGGTTATCGTTAGCAGCGTAAGGTCTCCCCGCTCTTTACCGTTTCAGTTTAATTGTAACAGATGACCGGAATGCCTGTATAGACCAGATCATACAGAATTTTCGCCTTCGCCGGCGGCAGGTTGATACATCCGTGGCTTCCGCCGTACTGATATATCGTGCCTCCGAATTTGCTTCTCCAGTCCGCATCATGAAGACCGATTCCACCGTTGAACGGCATCCAGTAATCCACATGGCTCTCATACTCATAAGTGCCGTCCGCCTGCTTGGCGCCTCTTAAGATTCTGTCCGTCTGCTTGTAGGTGAGGCTGTATATTCCTTCCGGAGTCGTATAGTTTTTCGACACATTGCCCGTGACGCACGGGGCATCCCAAACGATCGCTCCGTCCTTAATCATATAGACATGCTGGCCGCCCAGATCAATCTCCACATAGGTGTTCCCCCAGTCAGGAGCCGTCCTGCTGGCGGCGGAGGCGGTATACTGAGGTTCCCATGTCTGGCTCTGTCCCATCCGGATCATCGCGATTAACGCCTCAACCTCTGTTGCCTGATTGAGTTTCCAGCCGTACGGGCCTGTTAGTGTCACATCCTTGCCTGTCGCCGTATGAAAAACCCTGGCGGTTCCGGCCGTGTCATACTTGGCCGCCAATGCAGCGATGTAGGCTGCGGCGGCATTTCTGTCAACCTGAATCTGTCCGTCCTCGGAACCGGTGAACCAGCTGGTGAACACGGCGCCGGTGAGCTCTTCCTTATTCTCGCCGAAATTATATGTGATTACCATGTCTTTACTCTGGTTCATCTTATCGCAGAGCGCCTTTAACTGTTCATTGTCCTTTGTAACCTGCACCGTATAGTAGCATCCGTTCTCCACCAGATTCACCTGGCTCTGTCCGGAGGCAGCTGCGGCCTTAATTACCGCTTCCGTCTTTGCCGCATCCACATTATTGCCCTGCACTTCCGGTATAATCGTGAAGGGCTGTCCCTCCTGATAAGGAGAGATACGGGCATCCGCCGTCGTAATGATGCTGCCTCCGTTTATACATTCCAGTCCACGGATTCTCGCCGTGAGAAGCGCTTCGTCATAGGAAGCCTGAAGCTCCAGTGTATGGGAATTATCGGAAGAAGGTCCTGACTGGCGTCCCGTGTTATTCTGCTGGCTCAGAATTTCTTTCAGATTGTCAGGGACCGTTACCCTGTACCCAATCTCCGTACCGTTAATATTCTCTTTCTTTCCGTCTTTCTCAATAATTGTCAGGTTGTAGCTCGAAGCGTAGGACTGCTCGATTTTCGCCTTTGCTTCTGCTTCTGTAAGTCCTCCTATCACAATACCATTCACATCTGTCCCCGTCACAAACTGCGACGCGTCATCTGCCAGAGTAGTAAAGCTGAATGCGAGCGCCAGAACCGACACCGCTCCCAGAGTTCTTAAGACCTTTCTTTTTCTCATTCTTTCAACCTCTATCTGTTTTTGTTTTGGCCGTTTAACAGCCTGTTTATAATATAGCACGACCACAAGCCGAATTTCCACCGTTTTTTCAAAACAAATGAAATTGTCATAAAAATTTAAGTTTTACCGTATCTTCTGTAATATCGGAAGCAGCCTGACTGCCAGAGCGGAAGCCAGAACGCAGAGGAGGAAATCACCTCCCACCGTAAGCAGGAAACAATTTACAAGCACGATTCCCCACGTTACGGGCATACTGATTACGTAATTGCTGATAAAATAAAAGTAAAGCATCCCGGACAGATACATGACCATCATACCGGCAAATGCCGCTGCCAGAAGATTCAGAAACGTATGGCGGTGTAAGCGCTCAGAAAGTGTTCCTGTCGTATAGGCGGCGCCTGCAAACCCCAGCAGAAAGCCGAAGGTCGGGCGCACCAGATAGGCCGGTCCGCCTCCTGCCGCAAAGACGGGAACCCCCACTAGCCCAATTACGAGATACGCAAGGACGCTGGCACTTCCCAATTTCCCGCCCAGTACAAAAGCAGCCAGCAGAACAAAAAAGAACTGCAGGGTAAAATGCATAGGAAAAGGCTGTACGGGGATACTTATTTTTATAAATGCGCCGGTGGCAACGAGTGCGGCAAACATGCCGCATAATACGATTTGTTCGATTGATAGTGTTTTCTGTCTCATGTTCATTCTCCTTTAGTTGTAGCCATTCCCTTATTGGGGCCATGTCCTACTAATTATAGCAGAATGCGTACAGAAATCCAGCCTGAATATTCCAGACTTCCATTTTCTTACAGTTTTTTTGTTTTCGTAACATTTGTTACGGACTTCATTCATTTTTTATGGTATCTTATCTACAGAACAAATAACAAATCAAAAAACAAACAGGAGGTCTGCTATGAATAAATTTTACAGAAGTGACGACAAGAAAAATATCTTATTAAATCTGGTGGCTTTAGACGGCGAAAAGGAAATCGGACTTGAGTCCCTGAAGGCCAACACCTCGGACGGCGCGGCTGAGAAGCATGTACCCGTTGTCTCGGTTGACGGAAACAGAGTGGAAGTATCGGTAGGTTCCGTATCTCATCCCATGCTGGAGGAGCACTATATTACAGGCATTTATATTGAAACAAAAGCCGGCGGACAGTTTGCTTCCCTGAAACCCGGCGAAGAACCAAAAGCCGTTTTTCTTCTTGGCGACGGCGATGAATTTATCGCTGCCTACGAGTACTGCAATCTTCACGGCCTTTGGAAGGCTGAATAATTCAAACGTATTATTAAACAGATTACGGAGGTAATTAGAAATGAAAAAATATATCTGTGAACCATGCGGCTATGAGTATGACCCGGAGGTTGGCGATCCGGACAATGGAATTGCTCCGGGAACTGCATTCGAGGACTTGCCCGAAGACTGGTTATGTCCGATATGCGGTCTTGGAAAAGACGTTTTTGTTCCCGAAGACTGATAATTTAATCTGAAACATCGGCCAGGTCTTCCTGAAGCCGGGAATAATCAAGGATTTTGATGGATTTGCGACCCTCCATTTTAATAATCCCCTCATCCTGCATCTGAGATAATTCCCTGGACAGAGAAGGCCTGGCCGCATTCAGGCTGGCCGCCAGCTCCTCCCGGTTCATCATCAGTTCAACCTTTTTATTTTCACCGCTGTTCTGGAGAAGATAAAGGGCTATCCTCTGTCTTAAGCTGCCGCAGGTCAAAAGCTGTATCTTTTTTGATTTTTTCTCCGCCTCCTCGGCAAACACCCCCATCATGTTAAAAAGAATTTTGCTGTGGTGCATGCAGTTATTTTCACACGTTCCATAGAAAAAATGGCTTGATATCTTAAGCAGCTTCACATGGCTCCTGGCTCTGGCCGAGTAGGAATACTGTTTCCGCTTAAGAAACAGGTCCACAACGCCAAACTGCTGCCTTTCACCCAGATATTCCGCATAAGTCTGGCGTCCCGCCATATTAATCTGTTCCAGCAGAACCTCCCCTGACAGAATCATGTAGATCCACCTGGGCCTCTCCCCCTGAGAAAAGATATAATCATCTTTTTCATACTCCACGATGTTTGACTGTGAACAGACCAGGCTCCGCTGAAGCTCGTCCTCCGTCAATCCGTTAAATAATTTTAATTCCTGTATCTTCATCTCATTCTCCTGAATCTATTCCTGATTTAAAGATTATCCCTGCCCAATGTTTTTCCCTATCCGATGCTTATTCCCTGATGCACGGAATCCTGACCTCGGCCTCAAACATACCGGCGTCTTTTTGATATGAAAAAGTGCCTCCGTGACGCTTCAGTATCGTTTCGCATGTCTTCAGGCCGATATTGCTGCTCTCCCGCTCCGATGCATCCGCAGCCACGCTGTTTCGCAGGCGGATGACCAGTTCATCCTTTGTCTCTCCGTATTCCGCCTGAACGGCATGGCTCCGATCCGCATATTTCAGGATATTGGAAAAAAGATTTCCAAAAACCCGGCGCATCAGATCCACATCCACCAATAGCCTGCATGTAATTTCTCCGGCCCGGCGCGCCACCTCAATCCCCTCATTTTCCAGGTCAAACAGGCTCTCCTCAACTATCTGTCCCACAAATTCCGCACCGTTCACCTCGTCCGCGTGCAGTTCATCCTGGTCACTGCTGTATACCAGAAAATACTCAAAAAGCTTATCCGACAGGCTCTTTATCTGGCACGCCTTGTCACGGCAGACCGACAGATACTTCTGTTTTTTGCCGGGGTCCTCCTCTATGGAAAGAATATCAAGATAACCCATAAGAGCCGTCAGCGGCGTTCTCAGGTCGTGCGACATGGCCGTCACTATGCCCCGGTTCGCCAGGTGGGCCAGCTCTTCCTCCTCCTGTCTGGAGCGGATGGCCCGGCGCATGGAATCCATCTCTCCCGCCAGAGCCGCCAGTTCATCATTTCCCCTTATCGTAATCTGGTAATTTAAATCTCCACCTTTTAAAATCTCCAGTTCTTTCCCCAGCAATTCAATATATTTTACTTTTTTTCGAATCAGAAGATATAAAATTACGGCAAAACAAAGGCCGCTCAAAAGCGTCACAATCACTCCGGCGGACTGGTAATTCTCATATCCCGTATAAACCAGTGCTGCCTGTACTGCGCCGTCCGTGAACGTCACATTAAAAACTCCCGACGCCTCAGATGTGTCTTTTATCGTCTCCCCGTATTCATCCGCCGGAAGAGGCACAATAAAGCGGCTGTCACTGCTGAAGATTATATCATTCTCCTGGTACAGCGCCATGACAATCGTCCAATCCGTTTTGGTGAACTCTTTTATCTTCTTTCTGTCATTCATGGAAAGCTTCTGTTCTGTCACATAGCTTTGAAAATCCTTTATATACTGCTCTTCCCGCTTTAAGATAACGGCCGGATTAATATAAATCTGATCCAAAAGGCGGTAGGACAGCTCCAGCGCCCACACATAGACAAAGGCGGCGCAGGCGGCGGCAAAGACGGCTGACAGAATCAGCTTAATCCATAATCTGCTGCGAAGTTTTTTCATCACTCTATCCGGTACCCCTTTCCCCATACATTGACGATGTATTTCGGATTTTTCGGATCTTTCTCCAGTTTTTTTCTGAGATTCCTGATATGTACCATCACCGTGTTATTGGAAATGTAATAATATGGTTCTTCCCAAACGCTCTCATAGATATTCTGTATCGTAAAAATCTTCCCCCTGTTCTCCGCGAGAAGAAGGAGAATCCGGTATTCCAAATCCGTAAGAAGAATTTCTCCTCCCTCCAGACGCACCTCACGGCTGTCCTTATTAAGAAGCAGATCCCGGATTTGTATCTGTGCGTCATCTTCTTTCCGGTTTCCGCCTCCCTGATAGACGTAATATCTGCGCAGCATTGCCTTGACTCTCGCAACCAGCTCCGTATAGGAAAATGGTTTTGCCAGGTAATCATCTCCCCCTGCGCAAAATCCCAGCGCCTTATCAGAATCCTGGGTGCGGGCCGTAAGAAACAGGATGGGTACCGTCAGTTTTTTCCTTATCTCCAGACAGGCCAGAATCCCTGACTTCCCCGGCATCATCACATCCAGGATAATCAGATCCACAGAGCCGCCGGACTTTTCCACCGCCTCTTTTCCATTGGAGGCCTCGATAACCTCAAAGCCTTCATGCTCCAGAAGAATACGGACCACCTCCCGAATCTCCGGATCATCGTCGGCAAACAATATTCTTTTTCGTTCCGTATTCATTTCCATATGCACCTCATTACTCCGTATCAGATTTTCCCTTCCCCAATCCAAAGGATTCCCAACTTCTCCAGATATTCCTTAAGCATCTGAAGCAGGATCCGAACAGACGGCGGACAGTCTTCTTTATGCTTCAGCAGGAGATACACCACTCTGTCTTCAGGGCCATCCTCAATCGGAAGGATTCTGACATCCATCCTGCCCTCCATGCTGAGAGCGGCCGATTTCGGCAGTACGCTCCAGTATTCATCCTGTTCGATTAGCTGCTCTAATAGCTGCATATTGTCCGTCTCCACCCTGCACCGTCTCCCGTCTCCGAACCAGTAGGTGTGCCACAGGACAAACTCAGGATGCCACTCCAGATAGATTTCATTTCTGACCGACAGGGATGCGGGATGAACCGGACCGCCGTAGGAGCTGCCTGCACCGCATACAAAACACATCGGTTCCTGAAACAGGGGAATCGAGGCCACCGTCCTTGAATAACCGGGATTGGCAATCAGTCCGGCTTCCAGTTCTCCCGATTCTATTAACTTGTATGTATCACCCGAATCCAGGGCCAGAATACACATGTCGCAGTTATCCGCCCTGTCCAGGAATTCCCTGTATACAGGCCCCATAAGATAAGTCTGGACACTCTGTATCGTTGACAGGAACATGGTCTGCCGGTCTTCCTTCCAGATAATCTCCTTTGTCTCCTGCCACAGTTTTTTCCACTTCTTTGCCACGGGAACCATCTTCTTTCCCGCCTCGGTCAGCTCCACCCTGCGGATTCCTTTTTTCCTGATTAGAAGAGGCGCGCCGAGTTCTTTCTCCAGGCAGTCGAGACGGCTGCTCAGTGTGGACTGTGTCAGATACAGCTTCTGTGCGGCCCTGGTCAGGGAGCCTGACTCAACAATTGCAAGAAATGCATCCACTTCAGCCTGATTCATACTTCCTCCGCGATGATAAATATCGATTTTGTCTATATTATATACCTGTATAATTCATTTTACAAATATATATTTCTCTAATATGATAATGGCAGTAATGGCAGGCGGATGAAACGATAACCTGCACGCTCCGCGCAAAGATCACCGTCATCAATAACAATTATGCCGTCAAACGGCAGCAGGAGGAATTTCCATGAAAGCTCAACCCTACCGCTTTACCATATGCGCGCTCAGCACCGGCATGGTTTTTGTCTGTGTCGGGCTTGTCAGCAATGCATTTTCCATCTGCCTGCCTTTTATTATAAATGTCCACGGTTTTTCCAATACCCAGATTTCCCTGCTCGCCACGATGAAAAGTGTAACCTCCCTTTTGGCAATGTTCGCCGCCGACCGCTATTACGGACGGCTCGGCCTGAAAAAAGGAATCGCACTGGCAATGCTGTCTGCCTCGCTCTCATTTTTTATCTACGGCATATCATCCACACCACTCCTTTACTGCGCCGCATCGGCTCTGTCCGGCATAAGCTATGCGATGGGCGGTATGATTCCCGCCTCTCTGCTCATCCGGCAGTGGTTCCCTCTGAAACCTGCCGCGGCGCTTGGAATCGCTGCCTCCGGCAGCGGAATCGGCTCTGTTCTGGGTCCCGTGACGCTGCTGTTTCTGATTGAGAATTTCGGACTTTCCTCCGCGTTCCTGGCGCAAGCTCTGGCTGTTGCGGCCGTAACACTTCCCATTGTGGCACTGATCAGAGAAAACACGCCTGAACATACAGGGATCGAAACAGCAGGTGTGGAAGATTTCCCGGAAACAGAAGTTTCTTCCGGCAGCTCCAGGGACTGCATTCACGGCGGCACACTGCTCCACAACCGGCTCGGCCGGAGGGAACAGCTCCGTATCCTGTGCGGCTCTTTTCTGATTGGAGTGCTTGGACTGACCGGTTTTAATTATTTATCCCTGCTTTATACCAGCGCCGGCCATTCAGCCGCTACTGTTTCCTTTTTCCTGTCGCTGATGGGCATACTGCTCATAGCCGGTAAATGTTCCTTTGGCTGGATTGCCGACCGGGCAGGCAGCTTTCGTACAGCGGCGTTATTTTTCCTGTTTCTTTGTATCGGCCAGCTGCTCTGCTGTTTCGCGCCTCAGTCCGGCCGCCTTCTGTTCGGAATCACCTTTCTTTTTCTCGGTATGGGGCTTGCGCTGGCCTCTGTGGGTCTTTCCATTATGGCCTCCGATTTCTGCCAGGTGGGAAATTACGCCACAGTACTGAAAAATTACCAGCTCTCCTATGCGCTGGGCGGACTGGTCTCCAGCGCCGTACCGGGAATGCTGGCAGACAGGACCGGAAGCTATCTTCCGTCCTATATCCTGTTTTTCATTCTTTCCATCGCCCTTTTTCTGTTTATTATTCCGGTATACAGGCGGCATGGAGGCACCCTGCCTCACAAGTCAATGAAAGCCGCCGCAAAACATCCGGTCATTGTACAGACAATGCACCGGGATTGATTAACCAGATGCCGTTTTGCCGATTCCCCTTGGCAAAACGGCGTTTCCCTTTTATACTTTAATTATAATATGATGTTGGGGTCAAAAGGTCTTTTGCGCCCTTTAGCGTGTCTGAGACTTGCACCGGATAAAGGAGATTTGTATGCGATACAGAAAGCTTGGAAAAACAGGATTGGAAGTAAGTGAGATCGGCCTTGGGGCAGAGTGGCTGGAGCGCCATGACTCCCGGGAAATAAAAGAAGTGATCGACACCTGCGAGACGCAGGGAATCAATATTCTGGACTGCTGGATGTCCGAACCTAATGTACGCTCCAATATCGGAGCGGCTCTGAAAGGACGCCGGGAGAGATGGATTATACAGGGACATATCGGTTCCACATGGCAGAAAGGACAGTACGTGCGCACCCGCTGTATGCCTCTGGTGAAAGCCGCCTTTGAAGATTTACTTGCCAGACTCGGCACAGACTATATCGACCTGGGCATGATCCATTTCGTGGATGAGGCCGCAGAGTTTGAGCGGATTATGTCAGGGGAATACATAGACTATGTCAGAGGACTTAAGAAAGACGGGGTAATCCGCCATATCGGCCTCAGCACCCACAATCCGGCTGTGGCAAAGATGGCGGCCCTGAGCGGTGAGATTGAGATGATTCTGTTCAGCATCAATCCTGCTTTTGATTTGCTTCCCCCAACCGAAGACATCAACCAGTATTTTGCCGATGAATACGATGAAGCACTGGGCGGCATTGCGCCGGAAAGGGAGGAGCTTTACCGCATCTGCGAACACCTTGAAGTTGGGATTACCGTCATGAAGGGGTATGCCGGCGGACGTTTATTCGATGCCCGCACCTCCCCCTTCGGCGTGGCACTCACGCCTGTCCAGTGCCTTCATTATGCGCTTACACGGCCCGCTGTCGCCAGTGTGATGGCCGGATATGATACGCCGGAGCATGTCCTCATGGCCGTTGCCTATGAGAACGCCTCCGCAGAAGAAAAGGACTATGCCAGCGTCCTGGCCCGGGCGCCGCATCATGCTTATTCCTCAGGCCAGTGCACCTACTGCGGCCACTGCGCTCCCTGTCCCGCCGGAATCGACATCGCCATGGTGAATAAGCTTTATGACCTGGCCTCCATGCACCGGGAGGTACCCGCCGCCGTGCGCGCCCATTACCGTCAGCTCAGCGCCAACGCCGCCGACTGTACTGAGTGCAGGGGCTGTGAAAGCCGCTGTCCCTTCCACGTTCCCGTGGTGGAACGGATGAAGCTGGCGGACAATTTACTGTAAACCGGACACGGCCCGCTGGAAACGGCGGGCCCGCTCCGCGCATACATCACCCCCGTCAATTAAAACAGGGCGGTCTTTAATCCTGCTCTGTCTCTCTTCCCGGATCGCTCATCTTTATAATTTCAATCGCCATTTTCGCCACGGCATCCGGATGTTCCCAGGCATCATCCTCCCAAAGACTGTAGCTGGTATCACCGGCCGACCATGTGGCAAGGACTCCATGGACATCTGAATTTTCTGAGGTGACCCGGACCGTGATGTCCACCTTCGTTCCATCCTCCAGTTTTGTGAACCAGCTCTGTTTCCTGCTGTCATCAAACACATAGTAAATACCCGAAATATCACCTTCCTCCGATTTGGCTGCCCTCGCGATGGCATCTGATTTAGTAATCTCATCGTAAAATTGAATCTGCGCAGCCTTATCACCTATCATACTGTAGTCAGGATCACTATACCATTCTTTATTGGCCGGAAGCCAAAGTCTCAGTCCTGCCGCTTCAAAATCTTCCGAAGAACCGACATCCACAATTGGATTTGGGAGGGCGGACCAGTCCTGCGCCCGGCTCTCTGTCACCGGTGTCTGCTTCTCCTCTTTTGCGGATTCCGCCGAATTGGCCGTCTCTTCACCAGTTAAAGAGGCTGCTTCTTGCTTACTTACATTTTCCTCTGTTCCTGCCTCTGTCTCCGCAGTCCTTGCCGCCCCGGCCCCGCCTCCTGCGCAGGCCGCCAGGGAACATATCAGCAGCACTGCCGCACATGGCGTTAAATATTTTTTGCGTTGTTTTTTCTTCTCTTTGATATCATTCTTTATTGTAATCATAATATTTCACCCTGCTTTCTCTCATTATTTTCCATTATATCTTCCGGAAACATCTGCCACAAGAGAATTTATCTTTACGTATCTTACGATTTTTTACATCCGAGGCTGTTCGCACAAAAAACGTTTCAATATATTGGAATAAATTTGGAAGGAAAATGTGATGATACTTTCCTGTAATCTTCACATACTAAATGTGGAGGTGATAATTATGAGTCCAAAGGAATTAGATTATATCGAGGATGCTCTGGGACATGAGAAATTTTTTAAAACTCAGTGTCAGGATGCAATCCAAAATCTTCAGGATCAGGAACTGAAAACCTGTGTTCAGCAGATCGCTGACAAGCATCAGCAGATTTTTGACAGTTTCTATCGTTTAACCTAATGATGAAAGGAGGGTTACAAAAATGGATGACAGATGTATAATGGAAAACCTGCTTCTGACCACCAAAGGCGTATGTGATCTGTATCTTCACGGTACGATTGAATCTTCGACCCAGGATGTGCGTCAGAGCTTTGATCAGGCCTTAAACAACAGTCTTTGCATGCAGGATGACATTTACAAAAAAATGTCTGCCAAAGGCTGGTATACGACAGAGCAGGCGGAGGCAATGAAAATTCAGAAGGTAAGAAACCAGTTCTCCGGTATTTCATAAATTCTGATTTAAACCGAAATCCTGATTTACAAAATCCCCTTCTGTTATTTTCCCGCTGACAGGCTGCCATCAGGAAAAAAACGGAAGGGGATTCTTTTATACTTTTATTCTTTTACCGGCTTCATCAGCCGCGGCCTGCGGGGTCAGCATCTGACATATGTGACGCCGCTACAGTCCATCAGTATTTTGGTCAGTTCCATCTTGTTGTACTCTTTCGGCAGAAAAACTCCCAGCTCCATTCTGTACTCCTGGTTTTCCGTCATCTCAAGCTCCAGACTGTCTACTTCCACCTTCTGTCCGAGCAGTTTTTCCTGAAGCTCTTCAATTCCCGGATGGTCTTTCATGATAATGACCAGTTTTTCATACCTGTGTTCTTTTTTAATCACAAACTGCCTGTGCAGAACGAACTGCATCAAGACAATGAGAACAGTAACGGCAATACCAATATAGTACATACCGGAACCCACCGCCATTCCCACCCCTGCCGTGGCCCAGATACCGGCCGCCGTCGTAAGGCCGCTCACAGCGCGGTTCCTGATGAATATGATTCCGGCGCCGAGGAATCCGATGCCGCTGACGATCTGCGCAGCAACCCTGGAAGCATCATAGTTCTGAATATCAGAAAATCCATATTTTGACACAATCATGATCAGGGCAGCGCCCAAAGCAACAATTGCATGAGTACGGATCCCCGCCTCTTTATTTCTGTTTTCCCTCTCATATCCGATTACAATTCCACAGACTGCCGCTGTGAGAATGCGCAGAAAGAATTCCGCCGACAGGACTAGCTCCTGCTGTGTCATCTGCTATCCCTCCTGTTTCTGTCCGGCCGCTGACCGGGTGATTTTAATGTATCAAGTGCTCATGCTCATAGTATACCATGAACTCTAGGTTCGTGGAGTACCTCACCAAGGGTTCAGGTATGACTCGCACTAGATTCGTGTAATACCTCATCAAGTGCTCATAGTATACCACAATCAGTCTGTGGATGGTATAGTTCTCTCCATTCCTTCACAGTATTTACGCTCCATCTGGTGTTTCGCTTTCCTCTCCTCCACGCTTTCGAAGATAATGGAAAAATCATAATCCTCCGGATACAGTTCGGATGCAGGGACGTGAAGTTTTATCCTTTTGTGGTTAATCCATATTTTCTTATCCTGCAGCTGAACCTGAAGAACGCCCTTTTCATTTGCGGTACGGCAGACAATTCCCGTCTTTTTATCGGGATAAACTATAACACAGTCTCCCAGCCGGAATGCGTCTGCCTCCGTCTGATGATTCTTATGGATTTTTTCTTTTTGTATGACCGGCGCAGACCGGCGTTCAAGCTGTTCCGGAAGGGCGTCCATGATATCCGGACTGCCGTTCTCCCCATAAGCAGCCTGGCTGGCTCTGCGGAGCATATCCGCAGGCATGCCGAGACTCTTGGCAATATAGAAAGCGCAGCTCTCACCGGCCCGGCCTATCTCCAACCGGTATTTTGGCTTCAGCGTTTCTCTGTCAAAGGCCATTCTCGCGTTGCAGACTCCCTCCGCATTCTCCCCGTACTGCTTCACTTCCGGATAGTGGGTGG
>ENA-UONQ01001857-UONQ01001857.1-human-gut-metagenome-genome-assembly--contig:-CS26-NODE-1857-length-16425-cov-6.901222_pt1 | contig 16425 bp, 15 predicted proteins | sample MGYA00242460_ERZ724007 | MGnify/ENA metagenome assembly ERZ724007
ATTCACAAATCTTATATCAGTTTTTAACGTTTACACAAAACTTGAAACGGTCTCACTCATGCGGAGCTGTTGCTGACCAGAGCAAAACTTTTGGAGTTACAAACTGTATCTAAAACATATGGTTCTATCAAAGAATTAAATCAGAAATTGTATAAAGCCTTTTTATTCAATTGTGCAATCAAATCAGCGCAAGAATCTCATGACATGAAGGCGGTTCGGGAAATACTACACTATTTAACGGTAGGTCAAGAATATTGTGAAAAGCATAACATTCAGTGTTCAGAAGAATCTATAATACAATTGTGAATTACTCCAATTTGTTTTCAAATGTACGACCTGGTATAACAACTCACCAGGATAACCGTCCGGTCATTGGTAGACCTCCACCTGTCTTTCTGCGGGAAAACAGGCGAGCCAGCTGTATCCGGATAAGTTGGAGCGTTTTGTCTGGTCATTACCAAACAAGATTTCCAAGCTCCTGACGTCAGTCAGGAGCAGTTGACTTAAAAAGGGACAGCTAACTTCCAGTGAAGTAGCTGTCTCCTTTTCTATACACACCTTGTTAAGAGTTTGTGAAAATAGATGCTAATGCTTTCGCTTCTCTTGCCTTTCGTTCTTCGTGCCGTTGCTTCCTTTCCCTTTCATGTTCTTCGTATTGTTCACATTCTATCCTGATATTTTGCAATTCCTCTTCTGCCGCTTGCGTCTCTTGTTGTAATTCCTCTAGCTGTCGTTGTTTATCCTGAACCTGACTTTCTAGGGACTCTTTTTCATTTTGCAGCTCTATCAGCTCTCGCTCAAGATCAGAAATCTTTTCTGTTTGTGTCTTTATGTATAAGTTACACTTATTTAACTCAGCTGTCATTGCGTTGATCTTATATTCCAGAATTTTATAATGTTCCTGGTTTGTGCGATCTGCGTTCCTGTCAATAGAAATCCCATGTTTTTCACAAATATTATACCAATGCTCCCGCAATTCTGAAGTGAAAACGACAACTGGATTATTATACCGTAACGAGTCTGGCATATCTTGAATAGGTGCATCAAATCCCATTTCCTTTAATGCTTGTCTCTGTGAAATATGGGAATTCCCGTTTTTATCTTTATAATCCATGATATACCGAATATGCGCATGAGGAGTTGCTTCATCAGCATGAACAGCCCAATTAAGAAGATGAAGATTATCTGGATATGACTCTAAAACATTTCTAAAATCCCGGAAACATTCATTAAGCATATCGACACTAACATGGTCATGCATTTTGCCAATTTGTAAAATCATCTCTTTGGGTTTTGTCCTTGCGTCCGTCAGTAGTTGGTTAATTGTGATACACCTTTCCTTATGTCTACTCTGAATGTACATTTCATTTTTATTTTTTATCCATTCCGAATATTGCTGTCTATAAAAACTTTTCTCTGATGCCGCAAATCCTTGTCCATTCCAACTCCAATAAGAATTTTCCCTGGTTTTTGTGTAATCGACATGACCGTCTGTTATATTTTGCTCTCTATCGTTATGCTTTGCATTACCGTTGACACTTACGGTGAGAGTCGCTTTATATATCTTTGACATTTTCCCTCCATCGGCTTCTATTTCTATATACCATGTAATGACATTTGCCGTTAGCACAAGCATGCTCGTGACCTTTGAAATTTCCCCTGCTCTCCACGGTTAAAATCAGGGGCTTACGGTAGCGTTTGATAACTATTATGGAGTATTTAACCACAAACAGAATTCTGTGCAGAGAGTTGCATTCTCAGTTTATCGTGTTATACTGTATCTAATATGATACATACATGTTGCAAAACAAGTATTGGAGGAGGTAACAACGTTGGATACAATCTTTTTAATTCTTTCGTTTCCATTTAGATTTATGTATAATTTCGGTCTAACCATAGTGCAAATTGTTGGTCATTTCTGTTTAGGTGTAATCATGTTCTTACTCGGGATCATCCTGTTATTTGTATTCTGGCCATGGCATTTGTTATTTGCAATCAAAGGGTCTGCAAACAAATTGACTTCATTTGCTCCGGCAGTAATCATACCGGCTTTAGCGATCCTCGCAAACTGGAAACTTCCGGCCATTCTTCAGTTTCATCTTTACAACTCAAAATTACTGCCTATATTATCCAATGCCTTTGTTAAATATGGCATGTGGCTTAATAAATACGGACTAGATACAGCCTACCAAATGCATCGTCTAAGTCCAGTAACTATTTTCATGTGGGTTTTTTCACGTTTTTCCAGAATGTTTATTGTTATACCTCTGAAAATAAATGCTGCATTAGGTTATTTAATTCTGGAAGGATTTAATAAATGTCCGATTTTGTTAACTCTCTTCTTGTTATGGATACTAATTATGGTTGCGATGTGCTTTAAAAAGGAATTACGCGAAAATTACGTATGTGCACGTACTCTCTCCTGTGTAGATGATGACGTATTTCCATTAATGCCGTTTTTAGTCGCACCTTATCATCAAGGGGCAATAATTTGTAAACTTTTTGTTGGCGGTAGGGTAGGGTAGACGACTGCTATCATCAAATGTTGTTCCCGAGAACACCGTTTGTTAAATAAAGTGGCACTATATTTAGCCGAAATATAATGCCACTTCATTTTTTTGAGATAGGTTATCGAATCTGGTTTATGTTTTTATTTTCCCGGTTCAGCTCATTATGTATAATTTCTGTTTTTAGAAATTTATTAAAGCTAGAGCTAAACATTCGTGAGTGCCCTTTTATAGATGACACAAAATCTTTTCTTGAAACGATTTGCTCATTCTTTAAAAAGGTTATCTCTCCATTCGTTTTGGTAATTGCCAGACCACCGTATCCGATCACAAAAGCCTGGTCGCCTTGCATAGAATTTATAATTCTGATCGCATGATCTACGACCTTTCGGGTTTCTGCTTCCTTAACTTCATCTTCAAACCCTCTCGTTTTTGACGAGCGGATCATCTTTTCGTTTATATCAATAGTTCTGGTCATGCTTTTTATTTCTGATTGCAAAACATTCAGTATCCGTTTATTTGAAGCTAAAAGCTTCTTATATATAAATTCTTCCGTAGGCTTACTCAATATTTGATTTTGCTGTGAAGTTCCCTTAAAGAATCTCAAAATACCTAATTTTTTGCTTTTCTTTACATGTTCGTTATTCTCTTTCTTTATTTGTTCAGATCTAGCTATTTCTTTAATTCGTTGTTGAAATTCCATCTCGTCAATAAGAGTTTGCTCCTGCAAGGCTCTGTATATGTTTTCCTTAATATCCGAGATCCCAAGATAAGCCCTAACTCCTATTTTTCGAAATTGAATATTTTTATCTTTGATAATATTTGTCAGGACATAAACTGCTGCTTTGGCGTTTTGCTGTTTCTTTTCTTCTAACTTGCTTTCTTCCTCAATCAATGAGTCGATATGGTGTGAGGAATCGGCATCTGCGTCAGCATTTGTATCTGTCTCGTTTTTTCTTTTTACGACAATTTCCTTGTCAGACTGACTTTCTGGTATATTTTCTATGGTTCTATCTCTGACTATGATCACCGGATTCTCTAAAGTAGCTTTTTCATGTATTGCGCTGTCCGATTTAATTTTTAAAAGCATATCTTCTAAATCAACTAGAGATTGCATAGTCCGTGTATCCGTTTCCGGAGACAAGTTATCTAACGCCTCATAAATTACTTTCTGACACTCTTCCACTAACTGATCAACAGACTCCGTTACTGTTTTTTCTATAGAGTCCTGCAGTAATTTTATATATTTATTACTATCTGCAAGATTACTTTTAATGGCTGACCTTTGCTCCTCATATACTTTTTTCATGTCTTGAATTTTTTGAAATTCCACTTCGTATTTGTGATAAAGTTCTTGTGCTTCAACAGATTTCATAACCCGGCGCGAGGATACTAGTGACTTTTGTTGTCAGACGAACCACGCCGGAACAGATGGAACACAAATGAAATTCTCCCCGGTAGCCCGTGCCTCGCTTTCTCCTTTCTGTTTATTCTGCGACTGCGTAGTATCTTCCGGAATACCGTTTTACGCGGATTTTCCTGATCAGAAGGGATCTCTTTGCAGTCGTCATTGCTCTAGTTTTCATAGTAAATTATGGGAAAACAATCTGTGCAGAAAACAGTATATCCATACAGCTATGCTAGAATAACTACATCAGGGAGACTAAGGCTTATATGCACAGCTGTTCGAAAGCTGCAAAGTCTTGATTTTTCTGAACATCCTTACGGGGCGGATAGTTCTTTATCAAATGTGTCGTAAAACCCTTTTCTTTGCCTATGGGATATAAGACACGTCAGAATTTGCGCAGATAACGAGGCAGGTATCAATATTTTAAGGAAAGGACTGCAAATGCAGTCTGCATAAGCATAAAAAGCTGCACCGTAGGGCATACGGGAACAGGATAATCTAGCTTGTGGACACTATGTAAGACATTGCGATACCGTAAGGTATTCCATGCAGTAGTGGTAGAAGCAAGAATCCCCTGCCTTTAGGCATGGGGAGTGTCAAAAAAATAAACATTAAAGTGTTTTCAGAAAGAAAGGAACTGCATATGGGATTAAAAACTATTATTGAAATGCCTTTTGCCATCGAACTTGTTGATAAATCTCAAATGAGCTTGCTTGCCGGACAATCAATTATTCTTCTCTATTCTGGCAACGATAATATTTCTATCAACATGCATACCGCCTTATGCAACAATAAAATTACAGCAACATTTATTCATATGAGCGATGAACAGAACGATTCTGAATATGCATTTGCATTGGGATACCTGATGTGTTCTCTTAAGCAAGATATTCTATACATTGGTACGCATACCTTCGCTTCTCAGATATCGCAATCATCTCAACATATTACTTATTGTAACTGTGTAACTGATTTACCTAAATTATTGTCTAGGTCTGTAAAAGGATCCAAAGGTTCTGAGTCACAAACCCGTAGCCGGAAAAGACGAAAAAAGGTTGATGAAAGCATCATAAATTCTGTAGATTCAAGCGTTCAGAATGACTGTAAGGAGATAGTCGAAATTCCTCCAGCGTTCACAAAGTCTCTCGATGATATTCATGTTCCTTCTTTCTTTGCAGATAAAGAGAATTGCAATAAGATCATCCTGTCTATTTATGAAGCTTTTTTACAGGCAACTAACTCTGTTGATCTTGATATACAATTAAGGATTCATCTTTTAGATAGGGATTTGTGTGATAAACTTTATCCAATTTTATCCTCTAACTATCAGTCTTTAAAAGAACAGGTTTCTTGATTATAAAAAATACGGGTCTGGACTCTTATGAGTTTTGACCCGTATTTTTATTAACAATTTTTCCTATTTTTTGACAAACGTTCCTGTATTCATTTCCCAAGTACCTAATGTTTCACCGAAATCTGGATGGGCTGCCGCTTCAAGACACATATTATCAAATTTTGTCACCTTCTCAATATTCCAATCTGAAGCGAATTGATAATTGACCAGTTCCTTACATCCCGCGAACATAGCAGACATATCTTCTACATTCTCCACATCTTTTAAATAAAGAATTGAAGCCAACTTTTTATCCCCATAGAACATCCCAGACATATTCTTTACGTTGCTTGTATCGAGTGACAGAAAATTTACAGATAATAATTCTGTATTATTTTGAAACATGTTCAGACAGTTTTCATTTGCCACGATTTTATGCTCGGCATCCTGTGTGGATACAAATAGAGACGTATCAACTGACCACATAACTACAGAGTTATCCTTACTAGCACTTGCATCTGACACCGCAACACCAGATGGGGCACTTGCATTGGTAAAAGTGATATCCGTTATCTCACTAAGAAGTGATTTGGCAATTCTGTTGAATTCTTCTCCGTTGCATAACTCGTATGTCAAGGCAGCAGCTTCGGTTTGTAAAGTTTCAGTTTCTTCCGTCTGAATATCATCCGGTACCTCTTCTGTTTCATTCTGTACGCTGGTTTCAGCATCTGTCGGACTTTCCAATTCTTCTAGATCAACATTTTCTCCCAAATACTGTGCATCCTGGTTGCCTTCATCTGCCGGATTCAGGATATCATTATGATGCTTATCTGTACCTAAAAAGTATGGTATATTATAGTTGATATTTTGCAAATTAGCAGATTTATCTGCGTTAATGTACCGGAATAGACCAGCTCCATTAATATAATAATATCCGCTCCATAAATAGTCAGGTAGCGTAATAACCGCATAATCATCTTGGTTCATTGTATAATTTTTAAAGTCATACAACTCGAAGGAAGACATGGCATGAATATCGGCAACTGCTTGCTTGGGAACATAGATTGTGCCGCCATATAGATCTAGTTTGTATGAGGTACCTTTTGTAAGTCCTAGTATTGTCCCTACGCTTGATACGGCATCTTGGGTAACACTTTTCCCATTGATTTTATCTACTGTTATTGCAACCCCTTCTCCGATGTCCGTACACTGTTGAGCTAGTGAACTTCCTGGATAAAAAGTTAATCCGGCTGTAACTATTGTATTAAACTTTCCGTTTTCATTGGAGTCCGTCAGACCTCTAACTCCAATTGTATATCCCTCATCTTTAAACCGTTCCAAATAAAAGTCTGAAGGAATAGCTTCCCCTCCGTTAGACTTATAAATCAATTTATCTCCCTTATACAACGTTGGAATTAAAGCATCATCCTGTCCAAATAAAAGAATTCTTGCCTGTGAATCAGCTTTTTTAGGTATTAGCGTATCATTCTTCTTCGATGAGTATAACCATCCTGCTGCTACTGAATAAAAGCTATCTCCGTCTTTTACATAATAGGATCCGCCGTGAAGCTGCTCCGCCGTTAGCGGAGACAGAACATATGAAATAGTTGATGTTTGTTCATTATCTGATCCCGATTGTTGAATAGTTTTTGGCTTTTTTGATCCAATAATACAGACAATTGCAATAATAAGGAATAATAAAATAAATAATAATACTAAATACAACGGAACTTCAATTTTCCCTATCTTTAATTTTATTTTCCTGTACCGATCCAGATTTTTTCCAAACCTTTTCCCCATGACAGTTCATCTCCTTTACAAAAATGTCAGTGCTTTGTTCAATCACTCACTTCTCTACCACAGACTCACCAAAACAAGCTCATAACTTCGATCATGAGTGATTGACCATGCTATTATATTATTATGGCAAAACAAAGCCCGCCGTATTTTGCGGCAGGCCTTAACGAATATTTGGACTAGGTTATCTGATATCTCTTTTCATCCTTTTCCCAGCATATATGGGGAATCTCTGCAAACGTATGTTTATGATACATCGTATAATTAAATTGCTCCAACGGATGTCTGACATCTGCTTTGTTTTTTAGGCTTGCTAGCAATAATGCAAAGAGTCTTGCCACATCTACACATGTAACAGTTTTTAATGGCTCATACAAATCTGATAATGTATCCAAAGCGATTTGTAGGATATCTTCTCGTTCCGCATACCACTTGTATACAGGGCGCAGTGTCTTTAAACAATATTCTAAAGAATCCTTAACCGCTTGATTGTTATGTAATGTAGAAAAGTACTGATTTCTATAAATTCTTTTATTGTACAGTGTACAGTATCTTGTATATATTGAGCACAGTTTTCCTACAATCATTGTATGAAAGAGTTCTGGATTTTCATCCCATAATTCATTAATTGATATACTGTAGGGCTTATAAATTCCGTACCCATCCGCATATATTTGTTTATCCATCCCTACTGGAATCTGCAATTTTGACGTGCACCATCCTTTCATGCATTTGATTTTAACAGTTGGATTTATGCCAAGCAATAGTAATTGACTATTAGTGAATGGATTTTTACTTTCATATTTTTCTGTGACCTTCGGCTCTTTGATATCGCCCCACTGCAAATCAACTGCTTTTAATATGTCGCCTGTTTTACAGCCAGCAAAACACTTCATATATATTTGACCGTTATACTCTTGCACTTTCAGACTTGGGTTTCTATCAGGATGTGCCGGGCAACAGCAAACAAAAGCGCTACTTCCCATACCCCACTTCACGTTAGAAAAATGAGTTGATATTTCCTCAAGTGTTTTCATATTGTCCTCCTCGTTTCCAAATTACGATAATAATCTGTTTAAAGTATGAGAAAAAAAAATGCGAATAACATATGCACATATCTCTAATATTGTGCCGGTTACCCTTGAAATAATCAGGAATGCGTACAAGGTATTCGATATTTATCTGACTGTTTGTACGATTGGGAATGATATTATAGACCTAAAAAATATTTGAACGTTAAAGACATTTCTGTGCAGAATTTGAAAATTTTTTGATTATCATTTATACTATTGATTAGAACGATAAATACCAATCATGTTAATTATGTAAAATTTAAAATACAACGATTCATTTGGAGGCAAAATATGTTAAAAAAAATGCTCTATATTATTACATTAGCTGCATGTACTTCTATCATGTGTCTGTCTGCTGTAAATATAACGCCCATACATGCAGCTGAAGTACCTGCTAAAAACTATACGCAATACCCAGGAGTTCCCATCTATTATGATGAAAATGTTACTGAGAATGAGACACAAGCAATTGCTGAGGCTTACCTTATGCTCCCTGATAACATCAAAGAAATGCTTTTCAATAATTGTATAAACTTTTATGTAGAAGATTACCAGGATGTTAATCGGACTAGGACAACAAAAAGTGGCACCAGAGTAGCCTTTGTTACAAATGCTGTCTATGCTAAGAAGTCTACCGGCGAAATCCGCAAAGTTTCAAATGCTTTTGTTACAGTTGGTGTCCATAATCCAAAAGTCACTCCTCAAAACCTGACGTTTGGCGTTCTCCATGAGATAGGTCATGTTATAGATGCAGTGTATGCTGGAGGATATCCTGTCACGCAGTCTATGCTTAATGTAACACCTGCTGCTGACTGGCAAAATATCTATCCATCTGAGCTTGACGCTCTATTTACACTGCTTCCCTCGCAAGGAGTGTCCAATGCTTCTCAGGAGGTTTTTGCTCATGCCTTTGCATTGTACATTTTAAAAAATGAAGAGCTACACCAATCCTGTCCTGGCACCTATGCATATGTTGAAAATGTTGTCAATTCATTTTAAAAGAGGAGGTCATTGACCTCCTCTTTCTTATTTTTTCAGATCCGCTTTCAGCGATCGTCGTTTTACTGGCTGCGTTTTTCTGCTCTGCTGCTGTCAGTTTCTCCTTCTGAGCATCTAAAATAATTTGTGAATCGGGCTTTCCCCGATCAGAATTTATGCAATAAAAAGAACCGGTGCTTTATCGCATCGGTTCCCTACGCATCATTGATTATTTATTGTCTTTAAATCTGTCTTTAAATCCTACTTCGTTCCCGCAGTCTTTATCAGACCTTTTTCGCAAAAACAAAACGTCGTCCGGGATTCCGTCTGGATATGCCGGACAACTATGGTTGTCATGTCCGTAATGTACGCACGCAAAGCATACTGGAACTTTTATCATTTTCTCCACACCTCCACATACAATTCAAGAAGCTGATTCGCTTCATCATTGATTTATTTAGCAGAAAAGAATTCATCATCAAACTCCTGAACAAATAATTTAATTTGTTTTGTTAAAATTTTAAAACAAGCATCTGCTTCTGGTAATAAAGATTGTTCTAATGCTTCAATTTTCTTCTTTGTTACCATATCCATACAAACTTCATCACCCGACACTATCTCCCAATATTCTTGTTGTTTCAAAAAAGCATCTCTCATTGGAATTTGCCCATGCAGTAAATTATATACCTCTGACAGTGATAACTTTGTCACAATGTAACTCAATTCATCAATATCTGTACACAACGCTATATAATATTGTTTTTTGTCCTTACACAAGAAAAAGATTGGGATGTCCATGTAATCAACTAAAACTTGTTCCAAATATAAATATTGATTTTCAATATTGAAACATAATTCCCTATTCATCACTTTTCTCCTCTATTATCTTAAACCCACTGACATCGGGTCCTTCATAAAGCCACCAACATACATGTTGATCATTTGTATTTTGAGGATCACCCTCACTATATACATATCCTGCTGCCAACTTCTTTTAAAGAGGAGGTCATCAACCTCCTCTTTTTATGTATATCTATTAAATCGTCATCAAAGACATCGCGTGTTTTGCCAACTAATGAATTCAGCTAGACTTACTACATGGTGATCATTTTCATCTGCCATATTAGATATGCTAAGTTCTTTTGATGCCTCTGTACTTTTAATAAGACAAAAAAAATCCAATATATTCTGCAAATATTCATTATATATATACCCATTTGTGCAGTGTATTATATCACACACCCTGATGTAATAGTCCATAGATACAAGATTTTTAATCTTGGCAGGAGAATAGGCTTGCTCGTCATTATACTCCGCGTCCTTATGGTAATATTGACCTATGATATTGACATCTTTTGCCTTTGCTAGTTGCATGATCAAACTGTTCCCTGCTCGGATCGCATCAGCGACTATTGCATCACTTGGGTCTTCATTTAGAAATTTATTTAATAAAACAGAACATTGACGATGCCATGCGCTCAAAACGTCTTTTCTAGTACGGACAGACTCTTCTCCATTATCAATATCAATCATAAATTTACTACACAACTTGATTTCAATCTCAGTCAATGGTTATTTCCTCCAAAATATATATTTGCACACATATTTGATTCTCAGTTATAGCATACTGTTTTAGTACTCCTCATTGTTAAAACTCCTTTCTCACAGCATCTTCCAGTTTCCTAAACCTATAATCACTAATTATCTTTATCATAACAAAGGTTGAATGGCATTTACTTAATCCGCATATGAAATAAAGCTACTTGCCGAAATAATCTTCATAGATTTCTGATTTTTTATAATTTTTTCCAATTTATTCCAGTTTTATTTTAATATAAGTGTAATGGCGTGTAAAGCATGCGGATGCGGCTTTTAACATTTTCGGAACTATAATCCAAATTACTTATTTTTATAGGATTTATCGTTTCGCTTCTACTTTTTTTCAAAATAAAAGACACATAACCAAGTTAGTATCATTAAAACTATGGTTACATGTCTTCTACTTAATCTATAAATTTTTATTTTCCCGATTTTCTGAGCATATTTGTTGCTTTTATTTTTCCCCACGGGAGCATTCTTTTTTCCCCACGAAAACTCCATTTTCCCGTGAAATGACGTGATTTTACGTGACATTTCGTGAAATACACCATATTCTGTTCATTTCTGGAACCCGCACAAAATGCGTTAAATCCTCACGTTTTGCCTTATTTTCTCAAATCTCCCGAATATCATACGGAGTGGTCTGATATACGTAAATAGTTTCCCCTTTTCTCTGGATAGCTAATCTGTAATCCTTCCAACGTTGCAACATATGTTGTCCTTTGAGAATAAACGACTGGTAATCCCGCAAGTGATTGCTCTTGTGGCATTTTGTATGAATACTTGCTTACTTCATTTAAAATATATTCTTTTAGCGATTCAATACTAGTTATTTCACTATCAATTACCTTTGTACAAAACCGTATTATTATATTAAATAGCTCCTGATTTATCTCATGTGCTTTTCTAATCGATACTAATTCATCTATTCTTTTCCCCTTATGAACAACCTCAGTTCTTATTTCTTTCGAGTAAAAATATAACTGCGAACTAATAACATCAAAATTTGATTGATTTTCAGCAACAATTGATAAAATTCTTTTCTTGTTATCAGTAAAACTGTATGTATCACAAAGTCCCATTCCATCTATTTTTGAAAACAAAAAAATAAAACATCTTGTCTCATCAATAATCTGCAATGCCTCGCATGCCTCGGCTATATATCGCCTATATAAGTTATATACTTCGTCATTTCTCTGTGAATAAATCACTCTATATAATCTTGTATCATTATACTCTGTCACACCCAGATCAAGTCCAATTCCTTTTTGCATTAAATAGAACTCTTCTTCTCCATTTATATATGCCCCGATTGAATAATCGTCATTGATTGAAAATAGCATTCTTTTACCATCTATAAGCCCAGGGATTCCTATAGTATATTCCGGTCTATTAAATGGGCATTCTAATATTCTAATGTAATCAAACCGTCTATTTGCATCATTTAGAATTTTCTCAAAAATAGTAATATCATTATTTATCTCACTAATATCATATTTAGATGATAATAAAAGAAAAGGTAAACCTGTTAGTTGTTCTGTAAAGAAACTTCGATTGTGTTCTACAATTAATCTTAATTTCTCCTTTTCATCATCTAAAAGATTACTATATTCAATAGCCTCATTTGATACATCTCCTGGGGAAAAAATCATATCTCCAAGTTTTAATACGTACTCTAACAGTACACGTTGTACAGGCAAAATATATAAATTCACTTTTTCATAACCCCTTTCTTTACTTTAATGAAACAAGACTACACAATTTTCAGATTCCATCCCTTCTGTTGTAACTTCATCTGCATTTTTTCATCCACAAAATCAATAGGAATAGCAAGGCAAATCAACGCTCTTGCTCTTGTCATTGCAACATACTGGCATTTTAATCTTTTCTCTGAAGAACTCTTCATCCTTTTGGGTGGTTCTCCACACAGATAATCAAGTATTGATTTCATATTATGTGATTTCATAAAAGTCTCTAACACCAAAGTAGCTAAATGTGTTCTTCCTTTAACAGAATGGATACTACCAAATTCCATATCAACCTCGCGTTTTGTCTCTTCGTCACAGTACACATAATAATTTGGCAATAGTTTTTTATCATCACTATTTTCATTGCTCTTTTCTTGATCTTCCACCCATTTTCCAAATTTTTTTACATCCTCATTGGGTTCAGTTTCAAATAGAGACAATATTTTTTTCATAATAATAACCATAGACTTCCAATCTTCTTTAGAAATTAGATTACCAAAATCAGCAAGTAACATAAGTAACTTTCTGAAATCCTTTTTTTGTTCATCTGATAATAGTTTCATAATAGCATTGATTGAATTTCCCGTAGCAGGTATATAATTACATTCCTTAGCTTTATTAACTAATCGTCTAAGACCTTTACAAATCCATTCAATCTGCTCTGATTTTTCTCCATTATTCTGAAATTCTTCAATTCCTTTTCTAAAATAATCAATCAAATTTTTAGGAGTGGTTCTCTTGTTTGCTTTTCTAGCTTCATAAGCATTCCAATAATCATATATTCCTTTGGGAAATTGATTATCTTTTGTCTCTTCTTTTTTATCATGAATCATCCCAATTACATGAACGCCTTCTTTTTCATAAGTTTTCAGTTCCTCATCACTAAACGTATCCAATATAAGTTGTCCAAATTCATCTATTACCTGAGCTGCATTCTCCTTTTCAAATAAAAAGATTGTATGTTTGATTCCCTTTTGCGTAAATTCATTGTCTGTACCATCCATTTGAGCTTTTGAAAGAGCAACAGTATTGGCTAAACTTGATATGGATGAATCAAATCTTCTACTTTCACTTAAAACAAGTGCATTTTCCCTTGGAAAATTTCCCGTTGTATCATCAGCATATAAATTCCCATATATTGCTTGATTACTATCACCAAATCCCTGCCTTATGCTCAACTCTCCATCACTATTAAAAGCCTTTTTGAGCAAATCCCATTGAAACGTATCTGTATCCTGAGCTTCATCTATAAACAATATAGGAAACCTTCTCTGTATAGCTTTAGGTATCTCATCCCATTCTTTCAAAACTTTTTGAGCATATAAAAGCATTTCCCCAAATGTAAAATATCCATCTTTTTGAGTTTTCTCAATAACTGATAACAAAAGTTCATTTGTTTCTTCATTTTTAACTCGCTCGATATTCCCTATATTATCTCGATATTCGCAAATCGTCTCACTTTTATATTGCATTTCTAAATAGTAACGTTTATTTCTTGGTAGTTTATTCCATCTAAGTGAGTGGACAAGCTCCGTATCTATAATATTGATTTCATATCCGTTTGACTTTAACCATGGTAAAGAAACATATGTATCAAAAAAAGAATGCACTGTACCTATAAAATGCGGATACGATAACAATTTTCGCCCAATCTCTGTGTTTCCTAATCGCTCTTCTATCTCTTCTCTTGCCACATTTGTATGCGATAAAACACAGATGCCAGCATTGGAATATGGCCATTTCTTTGCAAGAATTGCCAACTTAGCAACCAATATAGTTGTTTTACCGCTTCCCGGAAACGCCTGTATATCAACAGAATCCATATTTTTTAGTACATTAACTCTAGCAGAATCAAAATGAACTTTTCCACCCATCATCTCTTCTACCCACAATATATCTTCGTCAGTAATCTCTATATTTGCTAATTTCTCAATTTCCAATCAATTCACCCCTTAGTAACATATATAATTGCACTTATCAAATAATCCGGTAATACCTTTTTCAAGTTTTCAGCTCTGTTTATATATTTCTTTTCAAGATTAATCGCTAATTCTTGTGCGAAATCAGCTTTTGATGCTTTTTTTGAAGTAAAAAAACTATAAAAGCAAGCTGCTCTTTCTTCTTTAGTTTTATAAGCATTTATCTTTTCAATTAATTTATCCTTCTTACTTGGTCTATTCTTTTTTTCATAGCTTACATTTATTACAGAATCAATTAATATTTCCTTCATTTCTTCATCCTGTAGCCCTATATACGCTAAGTCATATTCTAGTGTCCAGTGATTGGCTACAAATGTTTTTACTTTCTGTCCATCTGCTTTTTCTTTTATCTCATTAACATGGTTTTCTGCTCCTAATACTGAATAATCAGCCTCTGCTCGCCATGCACGTTTACTTTTCTCTGGCCATGTATCCTTATCATCTGTATATTTTTCATCTATACAAATTCTTGGAGCACAATTGGGCATAATATCTCTATCTGTAACACATGCAACATTTACATCCAACTGTTTATTCTCATCTTTTCTTTGAAATATCCTTGCATATCTTCTCAATCCGGTACTTCTAACATCAACAAGCGAAGTACCATAATCTGTAAAATTACATCCCAATAATTTGGATAATGTAGGTAACAGCAATGCCTCTCCAGGACCTTCTACAATTATTACACTTCTTGCAAAAAACAGATTTGCTTTAGTTGCATCAAGGTATTTTTCCAAATAAAGATAATCATCTTCATCCAATTTTGTCTGCTCTTTCTCAAGAGAATATACTTTACCCTATTTCACAATCACAATGTTCGATAATTTTACAACAGAAGCCAATAATGGCGAATGTGTAGTAATTATAGTCTGTCTATTTCCTTTCTCAGATTCTTCTTCTAAAGATTGAATTAATTTTAATTGTCTTTGTGCGTGTATATGTGCTTCTGGTTCCTCAATCAATAAAAAACAGGATTTATTATCTCCTATTGCCTCATTATGTAATAGTAACTCACATGCCATACTCATAATATTACTTGTCCCAAGTCCAACTCTACCGCACATATCACTGGCATCTTTATCTACTGCAAGATCTAATTTCTCCAATAATGCCATCTCTTTTTTTATTTTATTAGAATTTGACCCTGTAACTTCCAATCTTGTTCTTATGTTATCCTTTTTCAAAAGCATTTTTTCTTGCAGTATTGTCGTCATTTCTTCGTTGATTGAATCTAGTGCTGGATGTTTTGCTAAAAGTGTATTTGAAAGATCTGCTATTCCCGCTATGGAAAGATTATGAATATCAATTCCCTCCTCATACTCATCAACTCCTTGATCTACAACAGAAATATGTTGCATAATTTGTGATAGTCTTGAATGTCTTCCAGCCTGCATTTCACTATATGCATCTCTCAAGGCACGCAAGTATGTAGCTCTTAACAATTCTCTTGCTTCTGCAGATGGTGATGGTCCGTTTCCTTCTATTCCTGTTGAGACATTTACCACTGGGCGAGGCGGATTGAATGATGATAAATATCTGCACGTCCAATGTAGATATAAACATGGAATCTTTTTATTTTCATCTTCATATGAGAGGCATTCCAAAAAAGCCCCTCGTTCATCTTCATTCAATTCCTCAAATTTACATGTAATTTTAATTTCTAATGTTGCATCTTCTTTGTAAAAATCTTCCTGCTCCACTCTATACCAGTTCATATCTGTAGTTCCAAGAACTAGTTTTATTGCATCCATGATTGCTGATTTTCCAGAATCATTTTCTCCAACAAGAACATTTAAACCTTTTTTGAAAGTAATACTATGCTCATTTCCATCAAAACATCTAAAATTCTTTATTTGCAACAATGAAAGATACATATTCCTCAACTATCCTTTCTTTTGTTATCCGATTACACCTTATCTTCGTTTTATAGTTTTACAACACTTACAATACTTTCCAGTATCCTGCCTTTTTTGAACCAACCCGCTCTATATACCCATTTT
>ENA-UONQ01001862-UONQ01001862.1-human-gut-metagenome-genome-assembly--contig:-CS26-NODE-1862-length-16393-cov-6.179030_pt1 | contig 16393 bp, 13 predicted proteins | sample MGYA00242460_ERZ724007 | MGnify/ENA metagenome assembly ERZ724007
ATACATATCATCATCCAGACATGTCACAGATTGCCACAAAAGAATCTTTTCATAAAGAACTAAAAGATGTGGAGACAGAATACAAAAATGTTGTTGGAGAAGAAATGACAAAATTCTACCGTCCTCCGCAGGGAAAATATAATGAATCCAATCTTCAAATGGCAAAAGATCTGGGATACCATACTTTTTTCTGGAGTCTTGCTTACGTTGACTGGTATGAAAACGATCAACCCTCCAAAGAAGAAGCCTTCCAAAAACTACTTGGAAGAATACACCCAGGCGCCATTGTCCTCCTGCATAGCACTTCCAAAACAAATGCGGACATCTTAGATGAACTACTTACGAAATGGGCGGAAATGGGATACAAATTTGCTTCTCTTGAAACTTTAATCTAATAACCCATCTGCTTTAATAACAAAAATCTGCCGACAGAATATCCAATCTGCGGCAGATTTTCATTTTTCTATTCGATATCATTGTTCTTTTACTATTCTTCTGCATCCTGGAATTTCTTCATATCATGCTTCATGATATAAAAATACATCACAATCAACAATGCCGCTGCAAAAATCCATGCAATCGGACTCGCCATACATACACCTATATAACTTTTCTTTCTCGCCGCCAGAACTGCTGCCACTCCACGTCCAATCAACTCTGCAACACCTGCCATCATCGGAAGCAATCCATATCCCATTCCTTGAATTCCATTTCGATACAGATTCACTACTGCCAGTGGAATAAAGAAAATTCCTACACACTTCAAGTAAATATCCACTGCATCCATAATCTCCTCTACATTGCCGGAAACAAAAAAATACGTCATATACTTTCCGACAAACATAATCAAAATCCCTGTGATCACCGCATAAACAAAAGACATAATAGTCGCGGAACGAAATCCCTGACGAATCCTTGTCACTTTACCGGCACCAACATTCTGAGCAGAGTAGGTCGCAAGAGTCGTTCCCAACGCCACAAACGCCTGTGTTACAACCTGCTCAATTTTTGATGCGGCAGTAAACGCTGCTACCAACGTTGATCCAAGAATATTCAACGCCGTCTGCACCATCATTGTACCAATTGCAGTAATAGAATACTGCAATGCCATCGGAAATCCCACTGCTAATTGTAGTTTCAGCAAATGTCCTTTTGGCCGCCAATCATCCTTTTCCATTTTTAAGATTGGAATTTTCTTAATAATATAGATCAAACACAAAATTCCCGAAACGCCCTGTGAAATTACCGTAGCGTACGCTGCCCCCGGTGCTCCCATCCCAAACACAAGAATCAATACCAAATCTAGCACAATATTTAACAACGCAGATAATATTAAAAAATAAAGTGGAATCTTACTGTTTCCCAAAGCTCTCAAAATACTTGCCAGCAAATTATACAGCATCTGCGCTCCGATTCCTGCACAAATTACCATAATATATGCATACGCATCTTCAAAAATATCTGCCGGAGTCTGCATAAAATAGAGCAGCGGTTTCATAAACAACATACTAGTTACTGTCAAAATAATCGTCATAATAACACTCAAAAGAGACGCACCGCCAACCGTCTGCCGCATAGCTTTCATATCACCGGCCCCAAACTTCTGTGCAGTCAAAACAGTAAATCCAGCTGTCATTCCCAGTACAACCCCTAAGATCAAAAACATAATTGTCCCTGTACTTCCCACTGCCGCAAGCGCTTTTGTCCCTACAAACTTCCCAACAATGACTGTATCTGCCATATTATAAAATTGCTGAAAAACATTTCCCAAAAAAATAGGGAATGTAAAGTCTAATATAATCTTGCCTGGTTTCCCGGTTGTCATGTCTTTCTGCAATATTTTCATCAAAGTCCTCCTCGTATTTTTATACTAACTCTCATTATAAAAAGCAGGTCAATTCTGACCTACTTTTTAAATGTTTCCACTATTTCAACCATCTCTTCTGACGGATTTGAAATCACCGCAGAATTAAAAATTTTGCATGGGGAAGATTCCGTCACGCTCTCAACTGCTGCTGTCACCGCCGATACACTTCCGCTGACAAATACAAGCGCATGCCCTCCACACTTTGTATCTTTTGCTTCATAGGTCACGTCAGCTGCCTTCAGCATCTGATCCACTACCAACACTGCATTGGCATCTCCCAAGACTTCTACTAGTCCAAACGCACCATATCTCATATATGTACCTCTGCTTTCCATTTATATTTATTTTACCTATCTATCTTCCAATTGTCATTGCAAGCGCTGTCTCTGTGTCTTCTGTCGGCGCTGCAATCACTGTATGGGATACAATCTTGGAAATTGGTGCAGCTGCTGTAAGCGCTGCCTCCATCGCTGCTTTTACATCAGATACCCTTCCTCGCATCTTCACACATGCACCTGCGGACAATCGATTTCGCTCCACTCCTTGTATCTTTACTGCTGCAGCTTTTGCTGCCGCATCTAAAGCTACAAAGCAGGCACACTCACTATCCAGTTCAAATACGCCTACCGCCATTCCTTCATATTTTCCAGTCATCTTTTCCTCCTGTCCGGGACACTTTCACATCCCGTCAACTCATTTGAATTTTAAGTTCTTATCAATTCATATCATCGCTATCTTGCATTATCTTTATTATAAATGGAACAACGCTAGATTTCAACTTGATTTTTCACTTTCTGTTCTATCCCTTCCATATATTCCATGCAAACAAAAAAACTTCAAGAAGCATCCCCATCTGCAGGAACACTCCGATTGGGATTAACGCATCCTTTGTCCTCCCTCTAAGCAAAAGCCATATTCCATAAATAGCTGACATGATAACTGAAAAAACAAAAGACTTCCATATAATTTCAACTCCCCAGAAGGTGCCGCAAACTCCCATGAATTTTATATCTCCGCCGCCAAAACTTCCTTTTTTCCACAGAGAGAACATCAGCATCGGAATACTAACAATTCCACCGCCTGCCAATCGTTCTCCCAACGATATTTCCGTCATTACCGGAGTTGCTGCAAATACTAACAATACAATCATACAGCAATATTGATTTGGGATCTTGTGACTAGAAGAATCACTGCGAGCCGCCAGATTTACAATATGAAAAAACAGAGCAATAAGAATTGCAGCTGCAATTTTCTTTGGAAAAGGTACGCAATTCTGATTGTAAATGCAACTGTAAAAAAATGCACAAAGCAGTGCTGCACCCTCCCCGGGCAGCACTGCTTTATTCTGTATCAACCAATTTAAAACTTCTTTTCTATTCTGTCTCACGTTTCTCTTACTTGCGATAGACAACAGAGTTCCACATCAACTCATTTTTAAAATTACGGATTGTCGTATCCTTATCAATATAAACTGCCTCAATTCCCATTGCAGCCGCCCAGTCACCCATCTGTTCTGCTGTCAAATCATAGGAAAATGCAGTATGGTGTGCTCCACCGGCAAGGATCCACGCCTCTGCTCCAGTCTGCAGATTCGGTTCCGGTGTCCAGAATGCTGTTGCTACCGGCAGCTTAGGCATTGGTCTTTCCACCTTTTTGCAATTTACATCATTGATAATCAGACGGAATCGATCGCCCAAGTCAATCAATGACGTAGCAACTGCCGGTCCTTCTTTTGCAGTAAATACAAGTCTTGCCGGATCTTCTCTATCCCCCATAGATAACGGCTGTTCTTTAATACTGATCGGACCATCTGCAATGGTCGGACAAACTTCCAACATATGTGCCTGCAGAATACCTTCTTTTCCCGGTACCAGATTATAAGTGTAATCTTCCATGAAAGAAGTTCCCTTCGCATCCTTCATGCCCTGTGTCATAATCTTCATAATACGAACCATTGCAGCTGTTTTCCAATCTCCTTCAGCGCCAAATCCGTATCCCTTTTCCATCAATCTCTGGATTGCCAGACCCGGAAGTTGTTTCAGACCACCCAAATCGCCAAAATGTGTCACGATTGCCTGATAATTCTTCTCTTTTAGGAAACGTTCAAATCCAATCTCAATTCCTGCCTGTACTGCCACATGATTCCGGAATTCTTTTTCGTCTCTGCCTTCTAACAAAATCTGATATTTACTGTAATATTCTTCTACAAGAGTATCTATATCAGCCTGAGAAACTGCATTCACTGCTTCTACAATTTCGTTCACCGGATACGCATCTACTTCCCAGCCAAACTTCAACTGCGCCTCTACCTTGTCTCCTTCTGTAACAGCTACATTCCGCATATTGTCTGCAATACGCATCACACGTACATGACTGCTCTCGATCACGCCAATTGCAGTACGCATCCAAGAACCGATTCGTTTCTGTACAGTTTCATCTTCCCAGTATCCTGCAACAACCTTTCTTTCCATTCCCAGACGGCTGAAAATATGACCAAATTCTCGGTCTCCATGAGCAGATTGATTCTCGTTCATGAAATCCATATCAATGGTGTCATATGGAATTTCCCGATTGAACTGCGTATGAAGGTGAAGTAAGGGTTTGCGGAACTCCTGCAATCCCAGTATCCATGATTTTGCCGGCGAAAATGTGTGCATCCATGTAATAACTCCTGCGCAAGCATCATCCATATTCGCCTCATTAAATGTTTTTCGAATCAATTCATTTGTAATCAACGTAGGTTTCCATACAACCTCATACGGAAGATTACCAGATTTGTTCAATGCCTCTACAATAATCTTAGAGTGTTCTGCCACATGTGCCAGACATTCTTCTCCATAAAGATCCTGTGATCCAGTACAAAACCAAAATTTATATGCTTTTTGCTCCATAATTAATTTCCTCCTTGTCCATAATATGCATTTGCACCATGTTTTCTATAATAATGCTTGTCTTGCAATTCCTGCGGTGCCGGCTGATTTTGTGGATTCAACATCTCACAACGTGCAGCCATCTTTGAAACTTCTTCCAATACCACTGCGTTATGAACCGCCTCATTGGCATCTTTTCCCCAAGTAAACGGACCATGATTCTTACATAACACAGCTGGAACCGCAATATAATCCTTTTTCAGACGTTCAAATTCATCCGCAATCAGAACACCTGTATTCCACTCATACGCCTCATCAATCTCTTCCTTAGTCAAATTCCGCACACAGGGAACTTCCCCATAAATATAATCGGCATGTGTAGTTCCATAACAAGGAATATCTCTGCCTGCCTGTGCCCAGCTGGTCGCCCATGGAGAATGTGTATGTACGATTCCACCAATATTCGGAAAACGATTATACAGCACTACATGCGTCGCTGTATCGGAAGATGGATTATATTCCCCTTCTACCTTCTCTCCCTTCAAATTCACAACAACCATACTTTCCGGTGTCAATTTCTCATAATCCACACCACTTGGTTTGATAACGAACAGCCCTTTTTCGCGGTCAATCCCACTTACATTTCCCCATGTAAATGTAACTAATCCATGCTTTGGGAGCAGCATATTTGCTTCATAAACCTGTCGTTTTAATTCTTCTAACATTTCTTCTTACTCTCCTTCTTCTTATTCTACAAACTCTACTGCTGCCCGTTCAATCGGAAGACCTGCAGTATATAATTTCATAAATGTTTCAAATCCATCTACATCAGAGGCAACCGGCTCCATCCGCTCGCCTTCTTCTCCGCCAAATACTTTCTTTGCCAAATATTCTGTCAGGCTTTCACCCTCACTCTTGTGGAGCATATAGGACGCAAGCAGTGCGATTCCCCATGCACCGCCTTCTCCTGCGGTTTCCATAACATAAACCGGAGTATTGATTGCAGCAGCCAGTATTCTCTGACCTACCCCTTTTGTTTTAAACAATCCACCATGACCAAGCATCTTATCCAACTCTACATGTTCTTGTTTAATCAGAATATCCATTCCTGTTTTCAATGCACCTAATGAAGTACACAAATGCACTCTCATAAAGTTTGCCAACGTAAAATTGCTGTCCGGTTTCCGAACAAACAGAGGACGTCCTGCCTCAAAACCTGTAATATGTTCTCCGGAAAAATAATTATATGCCAAAAGTCCGCCGCAATCTGCATCCCCTTCCAGAGCTTTGTTATACAGTGTTCCAAATAAAGTATTCATATCTACTTCATGTCCAAACGCCTCCAGACATTCTTTAAACAAGCCTACCCATGCATTCAAATCAGAAGTACAGTTATTACAATGCACCATTGCAACCGGATCTCCTGCCGGAGTTGTCACCATATCGATTTCTTCATAAGGCTTTGTCAGTGGTTTTTCCAATACTGCCATTGCAAATACACTGGTTCCGGCTGATACATTTCCTGTACGCACTGCTACGCTGTTGGTTGCAGCCATTCCGGTTCCTGCATCTCCTTCCGGAGGACACATTGGAGCACCTGCCTCCAAATCCCCTTCCGGATCCAGCAGTTTCGCACCTTCCTCTGTCAACGCACCGCCATTTTCTCCCGCTACCAGAACTTTTGGAAGAATCTCTTCTATTTTCCAAGAAAATCCTTTTTCAGAAACTAATTCATCAAACTGTGTCAGCATTTTGCCGTCCCATGTATATTTTGCAGAATCAATTGGGAACATACCTGCTGCCTCTCCGATTCCCATAACCTTCTCTCCGGTCAACTGCCAATGAATATATCCTGCTAAAGTCGTAATGAAACGAATATCCTTGACATGTTCTTCTCCATTTAAAATTGCCTGATACAAATGTGCTATGCTCCAGCGCTGCGGAATATGAAACCGGAATACCTCTGATAATTTCTCAGATGCCGGTTCTGTAATCGTATTTCTCCAAGTACGGAACTCTGCCAACTGTTTTCCCGCTGCATCAAAAGGCAGATATCCATGCATCATTCCACTAAATCCAATGGCTCCTAATTTCTTTAATGTAAGATTGTATTTTGCCTTTACATCTTTCTTCAACTCCGCATAACAATCCTGCAATCCATTCCAGATATCCTCCATTGAATAAGTCCAGACATTATTTATCAGACGATTCTCCCAATCATGACTGCCTGAGGCAATGGTCTGATACTCCTCGTCAATCAACACAGCCTTAATTCTTGTAGAACCAAACTCGATTCCCAAAACTGCCTGACCATTTTCAATACAACTCATTGCTTTTTCATTATTATTCATACTAAAAAACTCCTTCCTTTTCTCTTCTTTTCGTTCTTCATTTCTATCTCAAAGTATAGCTCAAATCCATACATTATGAAAGAACAATCTTATCCTATTCTGGACATTTATTAACCTAAGATGTAAAATAAATATAAATACAATAACTCTTTTTAAGAAAGGAAATATTCCCATGCTTGCAAACTTTGAAAAAAGAAAATATAGAGGAAAAGAGCAGGTCTGGGCAGGGCGCTATCGTCATCTTCAGAACCTGCCACACTGGCATCTGGAATGTGAATTAATCTACGTGGAAACCGGAACCATCACTGTCTCCCACAACCACCAGAACTATCAACTGACAGAAGGAGACGCTATCTTTCTGGATAGCGGTGAAATCCACTATGTTAAAAGTGAAGAACACAGTATTGTTGCAATTTTAATGTTTCATCCGGCATTGATTCATGATTTGCTATCGCAGTATAAGTTATCCACTGCACAATTGAAACATTCTTATCCAATTTTACCATTCCATCATCAGATTCAGACAGAGCTTGCCGAGCAAAAGCCTTTTTACGAACTTCAGATCCGTCAGTCGGTGATTGCCTTAATGATCCAGATTTTTCGCGGCGAAATATGCACCCCCAGACAAATAGACAATGAACATTCCTCCATTGCAAACTACAAACACCTTTTGGAAGAAATCGATAAAAAATACAGCTACATCACCTTTTCTGATGCAGCTGCATATATGGGGTTCTCAGAACCTTATTTTTCTAAATTTTTCCGAAAAATATCCGGAATGACATTTTCTCAGTATTTAAACACTGTGCGTTTGGAAAAAGCAATTGATCTGCTCAATCATAACCAAGAACACCTGTCCATGACAGAAATCGCATCCCAATGCGGATTCGATACCATTCGTCATTTCAATCGGATATTCAAAGATATCACCGGTATGACCCCTCGGGAACTCCCACCAGACTATGTGTTAGAAATCCAGCCAATCCGTACCATCGAGGCCGCCTTTGACCCAACACTCAAGAGTTCTGAATTGCTTTAGAAACGAATCGTCTGAATCTCTTTCTTTTCAATCTTGTGCTTTTTTACATACCCAGTGAGAATCATTGTCAGTGCGCCGTCTCCGGTCACATTACATGCAGTACCGAAACTATCCTGCAATGCAAAAATAGTCAGCATCAGTGCCGTTCCGGTTTCGTCAAATCCAAGCACTCCTGTAATCAGACCAAGCGATGCCATCACAGTGCCTCCCGGAACACCCGGCGCTCCAATTGCAAATACACCAAGAAGTATGCAGAACAATACCATCGTTCCCAATGATGGAAGTGTTCCATACAGAATCTTTGAAACAGTCATAACAAAAAACACTTCCGTCAATACTGAGCCACATAAATGAATATTAGCAAATAATGGAATTCCAAAATCCACCATATCATCTCTTAATGTAGGCTCTGATTTCTTTGCACAACGAAGAGCAACGGCCAGTGTTGCCGCTGAAGACATGGTTCCCACTGCGGTAATATATGCAGGTCCATAATTTTTAATTACATTCATCGGATTGCTTCCAGAATATACGCCTCCAAGTGCATATAACACTGCCAGCCAGATAAAATGCCCAACCATAACAAGCAATACAACCTTCAGAAATACCGGAAGTTGTTTGGTAATCGTTCCCTCATAAGAAAGTCCGCAGAATGTCAATGCAATAAACACCGGAAGCACCGGAATTACTACTCGTTTCACGATTTCCAGTACGATATCTTGAAACTCATCCAGTATGTTTGTAATCGTATGTGCCTTTATCCAAGTTGCTCCCAGTCCGATCAGTACTGAAAAAACAAGCGCACTCATTACAGACATAATCTGTGGGATATCCAGTTGGAACACAACCTCAGGCAGCTCTTTCAATCCCTCTACTTCCGTAACAATTGAAAGATGAGGAATCAAACCATATCCGGCCGCCATCGAACCAAGCGCAGCGGCAACAGACGACGTATAAGCGATGGCAACTGCCACGCCTAAGATTCTGGACGCATTATTGCCAAGTTTGGTAATCGACGGTGCAATAAATCCGATAATAATCAGCGGCACGCAGAAATTAATCAACTGCCCCAGTACATACTTAAACGTAACTACAACATTCATAACTGCTGTATTCGCTATCTGTCCTGCCAAAATCCCCACGATTACACCTAGCAAAAGACGGAACGGCAGGCTCTTCCATAATTTTTTCATAATGTGACCTCTCTTCCTTTTTTCTCTACTTCTAATATATGTTCCCTATTATAACAGATTTCATATTTTAAGATTATTTCAAAATCTTATATCCATTTTTTTTGCTTTTTTTCACTTGATATAGTGCACGATCTGCTCTTTCGTATAATTCAGTAAATGTAGACTCTTCTCTTACCATTGCAATCCCTATAGAGGCGGTCACAGTCACTGTATTTTCATCATCATAATAATTCATTACAAGTGCTGCATTAATTTTTTCAGCACATCGTCGGATTCCTTCCTCGTCAGAAACATGATGAATGAAGAGTACAAACTCATCTCCACCCAGACGTCCCGCTAAATCTGTTTCTCGTGTAACCGCTTTTAATATGCTTCCTGTTTCATGAAGCACTTGATCTCCGACAATATGCCCTAACGTATCATTAACCACCTTAAAACTATCTAAATCAAGCAAAAACAATGCAGCCAAATCTGCATTCGGAACTTGCTTTCTTTGTTTTAATATTTCTTCCACCTGCTGGACAAAATATTCTCTTGTATATAAATCTGTCAGCTGATCTCTTTGATTTTTCTTTTTTATTTCTTTGATCTGATTATCTTGATATATTAATGTATTGTAATCTTCCAAAAAACCAACCGCATAATCTTTATTCAACAGGATTGTATGCACTCTGCACCAGTTCCATGCTCCCCGAAGATTCATTTCGATAATAACAGGCTTTGCCTGTTTCCCGCTAAAAGTACTTTTATATAAGTTAAGATAGGATTCATATCCTTCTTCTTTTATAACTCCTCTTTTTAAAAATTCTGTTGGTGAAATATCTTGTATCACTTCATACTCCATATCCTCTTCACCAAAATCATTATAATATAAATATAACTCTTTCTTCTGAAGATTTACTTCAAATGGTATATCATTTGTCTTTTTCAAAATCATAGAAATCAAGGAATTATTTACCTGTAATTTTTGATTTTGTTCCTTAATCATTTTCATTGCGCGATATATAAATGTACCGATAATGCACATTACAATTCCTACACAAATAGCTAATCCGATAAGCAGCCTAGTAAAAATACGTTCTACTTTACGAACCGAATCCCCTAAAAAATCCTCCACCATTACAGAAAACACATACCAGTTATTAATTCCCAACGGCTCATATGTTACATATCTTCCCTCTCCATTAAATGTAAAATAAAAAAATCCCTTTTTTCCTTCTGCAACATTTTTCTGAATCTGTTCAATGGTTACTCCTTCCGAAAACTGATATCTTTTAAGTTCATTCCAGAGATTCATTTCTTCCGCAAAAGAATATATATTTCCAGACTTACTAATATATGTTCCGTTATCATCTACAATCTGAAAATATCGATGTAACTGATCTGTCAATTCGATTTTTTCTGCAATAGTTGACACTGCATAATATCCCCATATCGCTCCCACGATGTTTCCATCTCGATGCAGTGGAACTGCCAAAAGCATATTATCTGACTTTTCTATTACATTAGAGAGATAGCTTTCATCCTCTTTTATCCTATTCAACAGTTCTTCATTTTCACTCTTTTCAACTACTCCTGAATCATCTATGGTATTTCCCTCCAAATCCATGACTCCGGTTCTTTCAAAATCAAGCTGCTCCTTCATTTCATTCAGCCCCATTGTAATTTTTTCTACTCCATATTCTTCAGAATACGCAAAAAATTCCTCGCTTGCATATAAACTCGACACACTATGTTTGATTTCTTCATGGATTAATTTCGTAACAAAATGTGATGTCCATTCGACTTGCTCCATGTCTTTTTCCAACATTACATCATAAACTCTGTTAAAATAAAATGAAAAAAAGGCAAACATTGCAATTAATGCAACCACGATTGAAAGAATGATGATTTGAAAAGATTTTATTTTTTTGTTATTTCTTTTTTTATTTAACATGTCACAAAACCTCTTTCCGAAAAAATCTTTTTACGTTAAAAATGACCGCACACGAGGTGCAGTCACTCTTTAGCATTAATCCTGCTCCTATTTTTGCTTCCGAAGCAATGTTGAAACTGTACTATATAACAATTGCATATCCACCGGTTTTGCAATATGACCATTCATACCTGCATCTATTGCAGTTTGCACATCTTCTGCAAAAGCATTTGCGGTCATCGCCAAAATAATAATTGATTTTGCATCTGGGTGTTCTGAATTACGAATCGCCTTTGTTGCTTCGTATCCATTCATAACCGGCATCTGAATATCCATAAAAATAGCATCATAAGTTCCCTTTTTTGCCATCCTGAATTCATCAACAGCCTGCTGTCCATCTTTCTTTACTACAAAAGTCGCTCCCCGCATCTGAAGAAGTTCACCTAAAATTTCCGAATTAATGTCATTGTCCTCTACTAAAAGGAAATGATATCCTGTTAAATCCTCTTCCTCATTTTGAGCACAATTTCCAGACTTCCTTTCTTCTGAATGCTGTGCCTGTTCAAACTCCAACTCTACTTCAAACTTTGTTCCTTCATTTAATTTGCTGGCAACCTGAATCTTTCCTTGCATCAAACCTACGAGTCCCTTTGTGATACTCAACCCCAATCCCGTTCCTTCAACCTCGGCTGACCTTTCACTTCGAATAAACGGTTCGAATAAATGAACTTGAAATTCATCACTCATTCCGATTCCGTTATCCTGAACTATAAATCGATATCTGACATTATTCTCTTTTTCCGGTTCAAGTTCCTCAATCCTAAATAAAACATTTCCACCTCTTTTTGTAAATTTAAAAGAATTACTCAATAAATTGAGCAGAATTTGTTTAATTCTCAGTCCGTCACCCATAAACCAGACATGGTTTATATTCTGCATTTCTATCTGAAACTGAAGTCCGGCATTCTCTGCCTGAGAGGACATAATCGAAGATATATGATCTGTCAGCTCTTCTATTTGGATTTTCTGACGATTTAAATGAATCTTCGATTGTTCAATCTGACTCATATCCAATATATCATTAATCAAACTCAATAGATGTTGAGACGAAATTGAAATCTTATGTAAATACTCTGACACTTTTTCTTTACTTTCTAAATTCGCGAGTGCAAGCGTTGTCATGCCGACAATTGCATTCATCGGTGTACGAATGTCATGGCTCATTGATGACAAGAAATCACTCTTCACACGATTTGCCTTTTTGGCTTCTTCCAGTGCTTGTTCCAATTCTTCTTTTGCTTTTCTTTCTGCGAGCAAAACAGCTGTCACATCTGTCCGAATATAGCTAACGCACCCCAAGCGGATATCAACTGCTGAGACAGTCATATTCTTTGTCCGTAATTCTCCTTTGGCATTGTATACTGAATACAGAAATGAATAACTTGGATTTTCTTTTAAACGCTGCAACATCTTAGACGGATTCAACATCTCTCTTACTCGATCTCGCTCTCTTTGGTTTTGAACCATTGTTTGCAAGACTACCTTCTCTATCCGTTCAGTATTTTTCCCTTGCATCTCAGGAATATTATCGTCTCCGCCACTCACAATTTCATAACAATCCGAAAACAAATCCACTTTAACAACAAGATCATACTTTGCAGATGACAGCTGCATAAATATCTTTTCACGTATTACCTTCTCTGTAATATCAGTAACCGCAAGGATTCCTGTTACATCGCCTGTATCCGGTGTTTCTACAAGCATTACCTTAAATTGTACATATTTTCCACCCGACTGATTTGGCAATTGAATAAAACAAGACTGTAACACTTCATTAATTCCATTTTCAAACGCCCGTTTAGACGGAAGATTTAAATATTTGGAGTAAAATTCTTTTCTTTCTTCTTCATTTACAATCAAAGTTCCGATCCCCAGAAAAAACTCTTCTCTGACATCTCCAAATTTTTCTAATAATCCGGAATTTGTATGATCTACAATTTCGTAAATCTTATTCTGCGTAATATTGCAGTGTCCTAAGATCAATGCATCCGGTCCCGCCATTAAATAATGTTGACGGATTTGTTCCTTATACTGCTGTCGCAGACGCTCCTGCATTTTTTTCTCGGCAGTAATATCGTGATAGTCTGCATAAACCCTTGCATCTCCATCTTCGCTTTGTATTACAGAAAACTTAACTTTAACCCAGATATAATCTCCATTTCCCTTTTGCAGGCGATACTGCAATTCATATTTTTCTTTTTTTTCTCTGATACAGCGATCCAGACTTTCTTTTACATACTCCCTGTCATCAGGATGCACTCCTGCCAGTGCATTCTTCTGATACATTTCCCATGCCTCTTCTTTTGGCATATCCAGCATTTCGGCAAAACCATCCGACAAATACTCCGGCGCCGCAACACCACCCACCTTATGACGTATGACTGCCATGCCGCCGGGAAGATGCTTTACTACTGTTTGAAAATATTGTTCCAGTCTCTCTGCCTGATTCATAGACATTCCTCTCTTTAAATAATTTGCTGTACATATTTTTCAATTACCTGAATATGTTTCTCATAACATTTCATAAACTCTGGAAACAGCTCTGCCGCTTTACTCAAATCTGCCTTTCTAAGTGCCTCCGTTAAATCACTTGTCCACTCATAAAGCATATCAAAACTCAAATTCAAACAAATACCTTTCAGCGTATGTACTGCTCGAAATGCACCTTCCACATTTCCTACTTCAAACGCTTGAATAAAGGTCTGATAACTATCATCCTTCAAAAATAATGACACAAACTTTTCTACACGTTCTTCCTGACCAAGACGCTCGAGCACACTCCGATAATTTCCGCCAATATCCTGATACAATTCTTCCAATCTCATAGCCCCGTTACCTTTCTGTCTCATTCTCATTGAAATCAATCGGCGAAATTGCCGTAGGAACATCAATGGCACACCGTTCTTCATCATAGAACATATAGCAGCCTCTCTCCTTCCGTTTTGCATCAAGCAAGGCTAGATCCGCACAATGAAACAACTTCTCATAACAATGTCCTACCTCAGTAGTCTTCGCAATTCCCATGCTGATTGACAACTGAACTCCATCGTATTCTTCTGTTATAGCAGCGTAAATCTGTTTGACAACACATTCCACTTCCTCGCCGCATCGCACAAAGAGTAAAAATTCATCTCCCCCTATACGCGCCGCAAAATCCTCCCTCCGGATATTATTCTGTAAATGATTCGCCAGATATTTCAGAACCCGGTCTCCAAACAAATGCCCACGCTCACTATTTACCACCTTAAAATAATCAAGATCTAAAATAATCAGTGCATATTCGTTTTCCGGATGCGTATCGAGTATCTTTTTAATCTTTTTTTCTGCTGAAACAGCATTCAGCAGATGTGTCAGCGGGTCCAATACTGCCAGTTTTTGCAGTCTTTCCAATTCATGTTTTTCTTCCTGAATATCAACAATTTTTCCAATTGCTCCACTATATTCTTTCTTCTCATCTTGTGTCCAAAGAGCGCGACAAATAATCCAACTAAATTTCGTCTTTCCAGACATCTTCCATTCTATTTCACATTCCAATATCGGACAATCAGGCGTTGTATTTCGAAGTTTCTGATCCAGTTGACGCATCTCTTCCAAACTAAATATAGACAACAGCTTTTCATTTTCTGAGGGATTCATAATCAAACGGGGAATTCCCAACTGTTCCGAACCCCAATCAGAAATTGTAAGCATAGAGGGAACTGTAGAATATTCAAATTGAATTTCCGCTACCATAGAAGAGAAAAACTGCGTCTTGATTCGCTCTTCCTCCAACATTCCGAGTGTACGATTCGAACTTACCAGTTCTTTTTTCGAAAGGAGCTGTTCGATAATTCCATGTAGATCCCTTTCCTGTAACTGATTCATTGCCTGCAAAGTAAGACGTTCTTCTATATGATCTGAAATATCACGTAAACATTCCAACAACACCGGGTTAAATACACCACACTCTCCATTCAATATCATACCCATTGCTTTTTCATGTGAGAAAGCCTTTTTGTATACACGCTCACTGATCAATGCGTCATATGCGTCCGCAATCGCTACCGCCTGAGCAGAAATCGGAATTTCTTCTCCTTTTAATCCATCAGGATACCCATTCCCATCGTAGCGTTCATGATGCCAGCGGCAAATCTCGTATGCAACCTGCACCAAGGGTTCTTCCTTATGCAGAGGAAGATTTGCTAACATCTCTGCCCCAACAATAGAATGCGTTTTCATAACCTCAAACTCTTCCTTTGTCAGACGCCCCGGTTTATTCAAAATCTGTTCCGAAATCGATATTTTCCCGATATCATGAAAAGCTGCCGCTTTGCTGATTCTAGATATCTTGATAGCATCCAAATGATAAGCGTCTGTTTTTTCCTGCAGTCGTTTCAATAGCATCTCTGTCATCGCACCAATATGAAGTACATGCAGACCACTTTCTCCATTTCGAAATTCTACAATATGACTCAAAATAGATACCATTAAAGCATTGCTTTTTTCACTTTCATACATTTGATCTGCTACCATAGAAACCAAACATTTCTGTTTGGCATATAACATAATCGTATTGTCAACCCTTCGGCAAACAATTGCCTCATCAAACGGTCTACTGATATAATCTGCTGCTCCAAGCTCATACGCACGCTCTACAACAGAATGAGAATTTTCTGCTGAAATAATAATCACCGGAAGCTCTTCACTCCAATGATACCTACGCATAATTTCAAGAACTTCAAACCCATCCATCTCCGGCATAATAATATCAAGTAATATAAGAGAAATTTCCGTTTCATAAGCCTGTAATAGTTCAATTGCCGTTCTCCCGTTTTCTGCTTCCATCACATGATACTTCTCGCCCAGCATATCTGCCAGAATCATACGATTCATCTTCGAATCATCAACAATTAAAATCTTATCCTTTTTTCTTTTGCTATACATCATGCTTTATCCCTCTTAAAACACCCTCAGAAACTTTTATACATAAAGTGTAACACAAAGTAAAGTAATTGTATACTACGTTGTTTTTAACGGATTGTGTCAAATACGCTTTCATCTTTCCACAAAAAAACCCTTATAAACAGCGTATACACGCCATTTATAAGGGTTTTCATAA
>ENA-UONQ01001863-UONQ01001863.1-human-gut-metagenome-genome-assembly--contig:-CS26-NODE-1863-length-16390-cov-4.630425_pt1 | contig 16390 bp, 14 predicted proteins | sample MGYA00242460_ERZ724007 | MGnify/ENA metagenome assembly ERZ724007
TGAGCCGGATATACCGCTGAACCTGTTTGACTGCCATCTTGTTCCGCTCGGCCACAATCTCGTTGGAGCGTTTCCCAGCGTCCTTCGGGTCAATCTGGCCCGAAGTGCGGGAGCCCTGGTGTTTGATTGCCTCAAGCTGCATTTTCAATGCCTTTGCCCGCTCACTGGGGAGGATTTCTTCCCGCTGGTTTAAGTTGTCCTCCACCATCTGGGTAATGGCTTCATCATCCGTCAGGTTACGGACGATACAAGGCATATCTGCATATCCGGCAAGTTCACTGGCTTTCTGGCGGCGGTGGCCGGAAACAATCTCATAGCCGCCATCCTCCCGGGGACGCACGATAGCAGGCTGGGTAACGCCCTTGTCCTTGACGCTGGAAACCATGGCCCGCATTTCTTCATCGTCCCTTACCTCAAAGGGATGGTTCTTGAAGGCATGGAGGTCGTCCAGCTTGATATAGACGATCTGTTCCTTTCCCCGGCGGGGTGCCCCTTTGGGCTTTTCCGGTGCCTTTCCGGCTGTTTTTTCCGGGGGTGCGGCAGAAACAGATCCCTTAGAAACCTCTTTTTTCGGCGGTTCCTTTTTCACTTCGGATTCTTTTTCTGCTTTCTTCGGGGCGAGAGCTTTCCCGGTTTTATGAACGGGTTCCTTTTTCGGAGCCGTTTCCTTAGAAGCTCTTTCCTTTGGAGGACGACCCCGGCGTTTGGGCGGTTCCTGCTTTTCGGCTGTTTTTTCAGCCTTGCCGGGAATGTCAGCCTTTGGAACTTTTTTCGTGGGGGCTTTCTCAGATTTCCCGGGAGCCGCCGCTTTTTCTGGTTCCTTAACCGTTCCTTTCTCTGATGGTGCCGGGCTGGATTTTTCCGGGGTATGAGCCGCCCGTTCCTCCGCCTTTTTCCCTTTCATAATTTCAGAGAAGTTATAAACAGATACATTAGGGGAAGCCGCTTCTGGTTCCGGTTTCTTGTCTGCCTCCGGGAGTGGTGCGGCCTTTGGCTCCTGTTTCTCCGGTCCGGCTTTGGAAGCCTGCGGCTGTCCGGTTCCCGGCCCGGTATCTACTGCCGGAATATCCGGGGTTTTTATGTTCTTATCATCTGCCATGTACAAAGTACCTCCTGTTTTGGGTATAAAAAATGGGCCTGATATTTTATCAGACCCGGTCGAATGGTTCCTCCTTTCCCTGCCTGGATACAAAAATACCGCCCATAGTCTCGGTAGGGCGGTATCATGTGTAAGATCGGCAGTCCATTATTAAGTTTTTTATCATGTTCCCTTTGTACACTGTTGCAATAGTCGGTTTGGGTCTATTTCCACCTTACTATCAATGGGATTTTCAATGATAAAAATAGCACTCTTTTCTTTGCCTTGCTTCAGGTCAATTTTAATCGAGTCAGAGGAATATCGAATAGCATTTATAATAAGATTTTGAAAAATACGTTCTACCATACCATAGTCCGAATGGAGATAAACGGAATGATCTGGCAGACCAATTACAGGAGATATGCCTTTTGCTTCCAATGCTGGGGCGTTCTCTGTGATAAGATTTATCAGCAAATTTGTTAAGTTGAAATCTTCACGCACAGGAGTTACTTCTTTTGCGTCTATTACAGAAACATCGTAAAAGGTTTGTATCAGCGCTTTCATTCTTTCTGCTTTATTATAAATGGTTTCTATACGCTGTGTTTGACCTGCTGATAAATTCTCCTTTTTTAATAATTGTAAATGGCCAAGTATTACCGTCAGAGGGGTACGCAAGTCATGTGAAATATTAGCAATGGACTCTTTCAAATACATTTCGTGCCGTAATGTGCTTGCAATGGACTGTCTTTGCTTTTCATTATACTGGTTTAATACTGCGGCCAGTTGTTCTATATCTTTATCAACAAGAGAGATGTCCAGCATCTTTTCCGATTTTCCAGTTGTAAGATCGGTCATTTGTTTCGATAGGTTACGGATTTGTCTTTTGATTTGCACATATTTGAAAAGCACTACTATCAAGACTGCGATAACTAAAATTAACAACAGCTTTATTCCAGACACCTCCCTCCTTGTTATTTGAGTTCACATTTGCGAAAGCTAATCCATGAAAAGGTTATCAAAGCAACTATCCAAACAACGCCAACTAAAATGGCCCATGGCAAAAAATAGGTCACAGAAAAAACCGCTTCCCGTATCTGATAGGTTGCCAAAAATGCAACAGGAAGATCAAACATCATTCCATACCCAAGATAAAGGCTAAGAACAAAAGTGACTAAAGCGGTAACAGCTATTGCTCTTGCAGAGCTTCTTAACCAAAAAACAATCCAGATTGCAATAAGAAAAGTCGCACTGTTCAAAAGCAGAGAATATAAAATCGCCTTACTGACCTGATAACAAAGGTTGCCTGCTTCGGTAATACCAAAGCGGACACTTTCTCTTATACAACCAGCCACAGGATAAACAAGAGCCATGATATTAAATGCAATTAAGTATGAGATTACTTTAGCAAAGAAAATGGTTTTTCTCGAATGTCCTGCATTGACCTCAAGATCAATCGTCCGACTGGAAAATTCCTGTCCTAAAATCAGAGCTAAAATACTGGATATAATAATCAGGAGAAAGGTTGAATCGTAAACCATTCCATTAAAAATATCTGCGAGGGATGTAGCAGCCCCACCCATAGGCCCCATAGCTTCCGGGACATAAGTATCTGCGGTAAAAAAACCAATCAAAAATATCCCTATTAAACCGCACCAATAAAAGATATTATGTGATAATTGATATTTTTCCATTTTCAGTAAGTTGTTCATTCCCACACCTCCTTGTTATTTCAAATCCGAGCGTCGGAACCACAGATAAGTACCTAAGCATAATGCCAGTACCCATAAAAAATCTGAAAACATGAATTGCCCGCCGGATATGTTGGATTGTTGCAATGCCATAAGCCGAAGCTGGCCCATAGGCAATATTTGTGAGATAAGCTGCACTTGATCTCCATTCATCAAAAAGACCATTAAGAAAAAGAGTACCATCGGCACAGCCATACTCTTTCCTATATCACGGAAAATGAAGGCAAAGAAAAAAGGTAATAGGCACATTGCAAATTGCGAAGCAATCACCATTACAACTATGCCGATGCTTGCCAATGCTCCTTTAGTGACAAACGTACCAATTATGCTATGTAACAACAGTGGAAAAGACAGGATAACCATGCAGGCGATTTGATGAACTACCAGCTTCGCAAATAGTATCTTTCCGCGTCGATGTCCGGCATTGATATATGATTGTAATGTTCTTCTGCCAAAATCATTTCCAACAAACAGGGCAGAAAAGATGATTGTGAGGAAATATAGGATTGGCATATTGTATATCGAAGCAAAGAAAAGGTTGGATGTTTCCCCAACGCTATCCAGTAACAACACACTACTTAAAAGGAGATTAAACAATCCTATCCCCCAAAAATACCAGCTATGGAACAGCTTATAAAATTCAGCTTTTAGGAGATTTGACATTTCCTGTCCCTCCTATTTTGCTTAAAAAGTAATCTTCTAATGTATCACCGGCCACAGAAAGACCTGTAACGAGAATATGTGCATCTGACAAAGCAGCAGCCACTTTTTCCATATCATCGAGATAATCATATAGGCGAATTATGCCATCTGGCATCAGCTTAAAACTATCTGTGTGTAGCGTTTCTTCCAAAACGATCAGAGCTTTTTGTGGATCAGTTGCCTTTATTGCGATATGCCGTTTGCAACGATCATTTAGTTCTCGATCTGATATTTCTTCGATAATTTTGCCTTTGTCTATTAAAATAAACTCTGATGCTGTCTGATACAGTTCCTCTAAGATATGGCTGGATACCAATATCGTCATTCCGTATTCCTTATTCAAGGACTTTAGCAAATTACGAATTTCCACAATTCCAGCAGGATCAAGCCCATTGATCGGTTCATCCAAAATAAGAAATTCTGGTGTATTTAATAGTGCGATTGCAATACCCAATCGCTGTCGCATCCCCAGCGAAAAATTACGGACAGCTTTTTTCCCGGTATCTTTCAGACCTACCATGTCTAAAGTTTTTTGGATAACTGCTTTGTCAGGGATACCACGTTGGATACGCTGTATCTCCATATTTTGATAAGCGGTCATTGTCGGAAAAAGCGCAGGTGTTTCGATCATGCAACCGATCCGCTTTCTCTGTTCCTGCAATTCCTTTTCGACGGTTTTCCCCCACAACGATAAGGTGCCGCTTGTCGGAAACGCTAATCCTGTAACCAATCTCAAAAAGGTGGTCTTTCCTGCTCCATTTTGGCCTATGAAGCCATAAATTTTCCCTTTTTCAATTTTCAAATCAATATGATCTAAGGCAACTGTGTGCCGGTATTCTTTTGTTAAGTCATGTGCTTCCAAAATAACAGAACTCATGTTGTCATCCTCCTTTACATTTTAGTGTAAGGGGAAATCATAAAGAATTTCTTAATTTCTATTTGGAAACCATAAAAAAAGCATAAAGCCAAGAGCTTACCCCTCGGCTTTATGCAAACGGTATCCAATGCCCCACACAGTATCTATAAACTCTTTATCCGGGCAAATGGCTTTCATCTTGTTTCGCAAGTTGCTAATATGGACATTCAAGGTGTTGTCCTCGCTGATATACTCTGTATTCCAAACACTTTGAAACAAATTCGCCTTTGAGAAGATCTTGTCCGGGTATTTCATAAGCAATTCCAGTATAGCAAATTCTTTCGCAGTTAAAGGTAACTCCGCCCCTTGTAGCATAGCTCTGTTGCCGTCTAAATCTAAAACCAAATCATTGCACTTCAAAGATGGCGGCGTGCTGTTTTGAAATTGAATCCGGCGTAAGTTGCTTTCAATTCTGGCGAGAACTTCTTCCATATCGAAAGGTTTTGTAATGTAATCATCCGCACCAAGCCGCAACAAATCAATCTTGTTCTGTGTTGTTTCCTTTGCTGAAATTACTATGACAGGAACCGTTGAGAATTTACGAATATCCGCAAGTATAGTATCACCACTCCGATAAGGCAGCATTATATCAAGCAGAATAAGATCAATCTGATGTTCTTGTATGCAGTCTAACACATGAAGCCCATCATACTGACAAAGCACCTCATATCCATTTCCCTGTAAAAAATCAGCCAGCAATTTGCTGATCTCTAAATCATCCTCAACAATCAAAATTTTCATGTTGTTCTATGTTCACCTGCCTTATGTCAGCATTGTACTACACTTTTTATCTCTAATAGATTTAATTATATTTCCTTTCAGGAGAGAATACAAGGCATAAAATATGAATTATTAGATGTTAGAAGAACACATTTCTATTGCTGGGTACACTGGAAATATGAAACCAAAAGCCAGCAAAAGCCCCTCCTGTCTACGCATTTAGGGGGCAAAAAGCCCACGGAAATCAAGGCTTTTCGGCGGTGGTCGATGGGGTGGCAGAATGATTTATCAAATACCCGTCGGAACGGGCTTTGAAATGCGTAGGAAAATCTTTCCGGCGCTGGTTTTCCCGCCGGTTCTGTGGTATGCTGGAATAAGACAAAAAACGACAGGAGTTGACACGATGGCCGAACAGGAAATGTTACTGGACACAGCTACCATCAGGGCCGCCGTCGCCGGTGAGCTATGGGCTAAACAAAAAGTGATCGAACACTACACCCCCATGATCGACGAGTTGGCCGTTGACGAAGATATGAAGCAGCACCTTATTCTGAAACTGTTGGAAGAACTGCCTAACTTCCCAATGGGGCAGGCATAAGAAAAAAGAGCGCCGGACGCAGAGGCTTTGACACCTCCGCGCCCGGCGTTTTGGATAATTGCCGATTATGTCATAGCAAACTCGATGTGAGAGCTGTCCAGCTTCATAAACTTGGATTTCACCAGCTCTGCCGGGTAATCGTCCCCGGCAATACGGATGGTCTTGCGGACGCTGCACACGGTTTCCACCAGCAAGTCCACGATCTCGTCCAGCGTTTCCCGGTCAATGCCCTTGGCGTGCTGGCAAAGGTGTTCGTACTCGATGTTGTCCATGATGATCTCACGATAAATCTCTATGGCGCTCTGTGATTTCGCTCCCGTTCCTTTCCGTTCCGGCGGCTGTGCCGCTTCGTCCTCCGAGGGGAAGGGTCGGGAAAGGATAGGAATGGAATCGGTAATTGATACATCCGTAGTTGTTTTTTCTTTACTTGATATATCTTTATTTAATTGCATTGGATTTTCCAATGTCGGGTTTCCCGGTGTCGGATTATCCGATGTTGGATTTTCCAACACCTAGTTTTCCAATCCCGGTGCCGCCTCGTCCGGCTGCTCTGGCCGGGGCTGGGGCTGTTCAAAGGCCCGGTCGCTGCCGGAAGTGAAGTACATAGGCCGTCGCCTCCTTTCTGCGTTTGGGCAAAAAGAAAAGCCGCAGACTTTTTCAAAATCTGCGGCTTAGCCGGGGAACAGAAAAGGGCGCTGTCATGCTTGACAACACCCTGTTTCTGTCTGATTATTCAGTTGTTTTGACCTGCCCCGTTTTCCGCTGCCCTAAAAAACATTGATTTTACTGGTTTTTTTCATGTTTTCTTATGGCAACGCTCTTTTTTGCAGGGTTTTTTCATTTTCAGATTATCCCAGCTTCGCCGGGAGAGACGAGGAAACCGTGGTCTGGTGCTTTTGACGGAATTGCCGCGGGGTGATCTGGTACCGCTTTTTAAAGGTGCGGATCAGATGACTGCAGTCCGCAAAGCCGGTCTCGGCTGCAATATAGTTCAGGTCATAGTCGGTAAAAAGAAGCAGGTTTTCAACCTTGTTCAGGCGGATAAACTCGATATACTGCTTACAGCTCTGCCCGTAATGCTTCAGAAAAAGTTTGGCAAAATAGGAGTAGCTCATGTTGTATTTATGTGCCAGTGCCTCGATATTGATGTTTTCCTGGGAATGGCGGTCGAGATAGACGAGGATATCCTGCATACTTTGTTCCTCACTCTCGGAAATCGATTCGGGATTGAAACAGATTCCCTGGCAGTGCCAGATACGCAGAAGCCGGAGAAACAGTGTGGAAAAGAGAGAATAGATATAGGCATCATAACCGTATTTCTTTTCAAGAGCCTCCCTCTCAAGGGTTACAAAAAAATCATGGAGATTCAGCTCTGAGAGATCTTCCTGCGTAAACAAAAGCGAAGGATAGGTCATCGTGGCGATTTTATGGAAAGCAAAGCTCAGGTTCGGAAGGTAGCTTCCGGTGAGCTGGATGCGGTTCAGGTTGAATTTGATACAGAAATAGCGGAATGGCCGATCCTGGTCTGCGGCAAGTGCGTGGACCGTCTGTGGAGGAAACAGGATGAAAGAGCCCGGTTTTATGTGGTAGACGGAATCGTTGCAGCTCACGAGAAGAGAACCTTCCTGCAGATAAAGAACCTCCGTAAAATAGTGCCAGTGGGATTTGACCGGCATGGAAAAACTGTCGGAGCAGCAGGAAAAGGCTTCAATCGGCGAGTGCAGGATGTCACTGTATTCAAAAAGATTCTTCAACGGAAAAGTCCCCCTTCAGGTAAAAAATATTCAGTATTTTTCTGGGAATATCAGTTTCGGAAAAATAGAAACATTCTATTTTTGTACAGTCGCATTATATCATATCCAAATGAAAATTGATACAATGGCGAAAGCATTTGAAAGAAAATTAATGCTGAATTTGGTAACTCAATTTCCTAAGATAAGGGGGGATATGAAAACATGAAAAGCAACACGAAACAATTCCCGAAAAACAAAATTGCGTGGCTGTGGGAAAACATGGAGGGAAAACGGGCGCTGTACTTTGTCGGTATTCTCGGAACCGTTTTGTACAATATTCTGCAGCTTACGATTCCCTATTTTTCGGGAAAAATTGTGGATCTGTTTTTAACGGGGGAGAACGCGGCGACAAATCTTCAGGTACACCGTGACCTGCTTTACCGCTTGCTGTTTGCGATGGTCGGCTTTACGTTCCTGCGTGTTATCGTTGTTTATGGCAGCTGTATGATCTATGAGACGGTGTCGCAGAGTGTTCTGTACCGGGTGCGGAATTATCTGTACGACAAGCTTCAGCGTCAGGATATGACGTTTTACAGTACCTATCGGACAGGAGATCTGATGACACGGCAGACAGGAGACCTGGATGCGGTGCGTCACATGGTTGCATGGGTTGTACGAATGGTGGTTGAGTCATTTTCTCTGTTTGCTGCAGCGGCCGTTTTCTTCCTGTATACGAACTGGAAGCTGGCACTGTGCGTTCTTGTGATTTCACCGTTTGTATTCTGGATTATCTATCTGTTCCGGAACCGCGTTGCCCCGATGCATGCGGCGCTGCGTGAAAAACTGGCACAGATGAATACATGCGCACAGGAGAATATTTCTGGAAACCGCGTTGTCAAAGCGTTTGCAAGAGAAGATTACGAAATCGAGAAATTCGACCGTGCCAATACCGACTATGCGGAGACGAATAAGGCAACCGGAATGGTATGGCTGAAATTTTTCCCGATTGTCGAGAGTATTGCGAACCTGATGCCGGTTGTCCTGCTCGCAGTCGGCGGTGTTTTTATGATCAGAGGACAGCTTACTATGGGAGACTATGTGGCATTTTCAGGCCTCATCTGGGCAATCGCCAATCCGATGCGTCAGATGGGAAATATCATGAACGAATTTCAGCGGTTCTCAGCAGCGTCGAAAAAGGTCATGGAGCTGTATTACTCCGAACCGAAAATCAGGGACGAGGAAAATGCCGTTTCCCATCCGGAGCGGTTTGAAGGCAAAATCGAGTTTGATAACATTTCCTTCCAATACGAGGATGGTGATTTGCCGGTTCTGCACAATATTTCCTTCACGGCCCATCCGAACGAGACGGTTGCGATCATGGGCGAGACCGGCTGCGGCAAGACATCGCTGATCAATCTGATCCCGCGGTTTTATGAGCCGACAGAAGGACAGATCCGGATTGACGGAATTCCGGTGGAAGATCTGAAGCTGTATGACCTCCGGAAACACATCGGACTTGCGACGCAGGATGTCCTGCTGTATTCTGATACGATCGAGGGCAACATTGCTTACGGCGATGATTCGATCAAGATGAACGAGGTTGTCAAGTTTGCAAGGTATTCCGCTGCGGCAGATTTCATTTCAAAGATGCCGGAGGGCTACGATACCCTGGTCGGAGAGCGCGGTGTTGGTCTTTCCGGAGGCCAGAAGCAGAGAATTTCTCTGGCAAGAGCACTGGCGATCCGTCCATCGGTTCTGATTCTTGACGATACAACATCGGCGGTTGATATGGAAACAGAGAAACAGATTCAGCAGTCCTTACGGGAGCTTGATTTTCCATGTACCAAGATTGTGATTGCACAGCGAATTTCGACAACGAAAACAGCGGACAAGATTATTGTTCTGCAAAATGGCTATATTGAAGAAATGGGAACACATGAGGAACTGATGGAGAAGAAGGGTTACTATTATGAACTGGTGAAGCTGCAGACCGGTGTGGATGAACTGTAGGAGGGGAAGCAATGGCAAAAAATACATACAAGCAGGATGAAGTGCTCGAAGAGCCGTTTGACATCAAGCATCTGCTCAGAGCTTCATCCTATATCAAAAAATATGCAAAACGGATGGTTTTTGCGATCCTTTTGAGTGGCATCGGCGGTGCGTCCGGCTATGTGGCGCCGATGATTATCCAGCGGGCGCTGGACCTTGCAATTCCGGAGAAAAACGAGAGGCTTTTATTTTCTCTTGTGGGAATGCTGGTCGGCATCTATCTGGTGAGCGTGATCTTCACAACAATCCGAAGCCGCATTATGGTGGATGTCAGTCAGAGTATCATCTATGATATCCGAAAAGATTTGTTTGCACATCTGCAGGAGCTGCCGTTCCAGTATTACGATGACCGCCCGCACGGCAAGATCCTGATTCGGGTTGTCAACTACGTCAACTCGGTATCGGATATGCTGTCAAATGGTCTGATCAACATCGTTCTGGAGAGCTTCAACCTTCTGTTTATCGTGATTTTCATGTTTCTGGTTGATGTGCAGATGGCATTTGTCGTGCTCTGCGGCGTGCCGGTGCTGTGCGTTTTCATGGTCTGGATCAAGAATAAACAGAGACGTGCATGGCAGGCAGTTTCGAACAAGAACTCAAACCTGAATGCCTATCTGCAGGAGAATATTGTCGGAGCCCGCATTACGCAGATCTTTGCACGAGAGGATGAGAATGCGGAGATTTTCAAAGATCTTTCCAAGGATTGCCGCAGAACATGGAATACAGCAGTTCGCTATTCCAACCTGGTATGGCCGGGTATCGATTCAATTTCCGTCTGCGTGCGTGCTGCCATTTTTCTGTCCGGTCTGATCCTTTTCGGGCAGGGAAATAAGTCGGTTGGTACGATTGTAGCGATTTCGAGCTATGCATCGTATTTCTGGCAGCCGATCATGAACCTTGGAAACATCTTCAATAACTTTATCAACAACATTGCGTATCTGGAACGTATCTTTGAGACGATGGATGAGCCGGTGACGGTAAAGGATGCAAAAGATGCCGTTGAAATGCCAAAAATCCGCGGTGAGGTGACCTTCGATCACGTAAATTTCTCGTACGATGCGTCAAAACAGATCTTAAACGATGTTTCGTTTACGGTAAAACCGGGTGAGAGTGTGGCGCTTGTCGGACCGACCGGAGCCGGAAAGAGTACGATTGTCAATCTGATTTCACGGTTTTACAATGTCAATGGCGGTCGCGTCCTGATCGATGGACAGGATATCTCGCAGGTGACCATTCATTCCCTGCGTGAGCAGATGGGTATTATGATGCAGGACAGCTTTATTTTCTCGGGAGATATTGAGGATAATATCCGTTACGGAAAGCTTGACGCAACGCATGAGGAGATTGTGAAGGCGAGCAGAACTGTCTGTGCGGACGAGTTTATCAGCAAAATGCCGGATCGCTATCAGACGGAGGTAAGGGAGCGTGGTTCCATGCTGAGCCAGGGACAAAAGCAGCTCATTTCGTTTGCGCGTACCCTGCTTTCCGATCCGGCCATTCTGATTCTCGATGAGGCGACCTCAAGCATTGACGTACAGACCGAAAAAGCACTGCAGACGGGACTCAATGCCATGCTGAAGGGCAGAACCTCATTTATCATTGCGCATCGTCTGTCTACGATCCGCAACTGCGATAAGATTATGTATATCGATAACGGCGGTATTATGGAGAGCGGAACACATGATGAGCTGATGGCAAAGAAAGGCCATTATTATAAACTGTATACAGCACAGCTTGATGAAGTACAGAAAGCGGGCTGATCAAAAAAAGATCATAAAAAAGATTATAAAAAAGGCTTCTGCCAGCGGATAAAAATCCGTGGCAGAAGCCTTTTGCCGTTTCTTGTTCGTGTCGCTTTTTGCGCGTGTCGCCGAAGCGACCCGCCGCAGGCGGAAAATTCGGCAAAGCAGGAGTTCTTCTTATTTTCCGGAGAAGTATTTCTCTTTGATGATCTCAACCGGCATATCCTCGCCAGTCCACAGTTTGAAGGAAGCAGCTCCCTGGTATAACAGCATGTACATACCGTTTCCGGTCTTGCATCCAGCCTTTTTTGCCTCACGCAGCAGGCGGGTTTCCTGCGGATTGTAGATCACATCGAAAACGAAGAGGTCTTTGTGGAACATCGTTGTGTCGGTGATGATGGTGTTCTCGGTTTTTGGAGCCATTCCGACGGAAGTTCCGTTGACAAGAATGGCGCTGTCTGCGATGGATGCGCGAAGGACTTCCGGATCGGAGAAGTCGTGCAGGGTAACCTTGCAGGAAGTACGCTCATTCAGTTTTGCAACGATTTCCTCGGCTCTTCCGAAGAAATTGTCTCTGACGTTGAATACATTGATCTCAGCCACGCCGTCGAGGGCTGCCTGTACCAGGATTGCAGTAGCAGCGCCGCCGGCACCGAGCAGAGTCATCTTTTTGCCGATGATGTCTACGCCGTTTTCTGCAACTGCTCTCATGAAGCCGACACCGTCGGTGGTGTAAGCGGTGAGAACGCCGTTGTCGTTGACGATGGTATTACATGCGCCGGAGATCTCCGAAGCAGGAGAAACCTTGTCTGCCAATTTGCACATGATATTTTTGCCAGGCATGGTGATATTCCAGCCTCTTGCACCCATGGTGCGGAGTCCTTCGACTGCCTGCGGCATTTTGTCTTCCGGTACATCAAAGGCAAGGTATAATCAAGGCCGAGCTGGTCGCATGCTTCGTTGTGCATTTCCGGAGAAACACTGTGTGCAACCGGGCTTCCGAGTAAACATAATAATCCGGTGTGTCCTGTGATGTGTTTTGACATAATTTGAAATCCTCTCTCTCCTCGTATTTCCGCATGATGATAAATCGTGCTGTAGCACTTTAAACTGCTACTATATGAAGTGAATTATACTCCAGATGCCGAAAGAAAGCAAGAAAAAAAGAGGAAATAACGCAAAGTTCATTTCCTCTTTTCGTGTTGGTTTTTGATTAAGGTTTAAGATGGAAAAGATTCGCCCGGAAATCAGATTCCAAGTTTCTCTTTCATGTAGTCAACCGGAGTATCTTTTCCGGTGTACAGCTTGATTGCGATGAGTGCCTGGAACAGCATCATGCCCATGCCGTTGAATACTTTCTCACATCCTGCTTCTTTTGCCTGTTTCATCATAACGGTTTCGCGCGGAGCGTAAACGGTATCCGTTACGATGAGATCTTTTTTAAAGAAGGAAGGATCAGGAATGTTGGAAAGGTCTTCGAGTGGATGCATTCCTACGCCGGTAGCATCGCAGAACAGGTCAGCTGCGTGCATTTTTTCTTTCAGGAGGTCTTTGTCTGCCAGGTCGTTCATGGTAGCCTTGCAGTTGGTGTTCTTATTGATCAGATCAACAATTTCCTCTCCACGGCTGTAGAATTTGTCTTTGATGTTGAAGATTTCAATTTCTGCAACGCCATCCAGAGCACCGCGCACTGCAATTGCAGTAGCAGCACCGCCGGTTCCGATCAGGACCATCTTCATTCCCTTGAAATCGATGCCTTCTTCGGTCAGTGCCTGCCAGTATCCCATACCATCGGTGTTGTAGCCTTTCAGTTTGCCGGTTACCTGACCGTTTTCGTCGCGGAGGTTGACTACGGTGTTGATAGCGCCGCATAACTTAGCTGCTTCATCTACCTCGTCCAGATATTTGTGGACAACAGTTTTGTTTGGCATGGAAATATTGGAACCGAGCATTTTCAGCGCGCGGATACTCTGCACAGCATCTTTTAAAGAATCGTTATCAACTTCGAAAGCAAGCTGAATGACGTCATCTCCGTTTTTGTCGTATGCAAGGTTGTGGGTTGTCGGAGACTGGGTGTGACGGATCGGGTAAGCCATTAATCCAACTAATTCGGTATGTCCTGTAATATTTGGCATGATATTTTCCTCTTTTCTGTTTTTTTATATTGTGTAAGAAAGTGATTCAGTGATTACTCAAGCGGCTCCAGATGCAGGTAGCCCTGGGACTCCAGTACATTCAGGATCGCGCGGCCTTCCATGGTACCTTCCATGATGCGGCGTGCGCGGACGGAATCGCCGATGGTATAAATATAAGTATGGGTATCAGCGAATGCTTCCTGAAGCTCCGGCAGAATCGGGTTATTGGAGCGCATTCCAAGACAGTTGAATCCGTAATCGAAGGTGAGATCCTGGATGGTTCCGTCCGGAAGCTTTACAGTGAATGCGTTTTCTTTTACTTCCTGAAGAGCAGTGTTGACATATTCTTTTACACCGTATTTGTCGTGTGTCTCACGCATGGAGCATTTGGTGATCGGGTCTGCAAGCATACCGATCTGCGGCAGCATATCGATGATGGTACACTCGGCGCCTCTCGGTGCAAAGTATTCAATAACGTCAAGTCCTACGGAACCGCCGCCGACTACAACGACTTTCTTGCCCTGACAGGCTTCTTCCGGATATTTTCCGGCGTTTACATTGTTGATCATACCAAAGATGGTATTTACGTTTCCGGCATCGATATTCTCTTTCAGGCCTTTGATCGGCGGAACAAGCGGAACGGAACCGGTGGAGTTTACAATGATGTCCGGTTTGAACTGTTTGATCTTGTCCACCGTAGCTTTGGTGTTGAGGAAAATATACAGGTTTTTCAGTCTGGCGGCTCTTGCCTCAAGGTATTTCGGGAAATCTTTCATACGGGTCTTGCTTGGAAGATCGGAGATGAAAGTGGAAAGACCGCCGATGTGATCGTTTTTCTCAAGTACGAAAACGTTGCATCCGACTTCTGCTGCGGTGCAGGCTGCTTCCATACCGGCAGTACCGGCGCCGACAACAACAACGTTACAGTTTTTATTTACTTTCAGTGCTTTGTAAATATCACCTTCCGGAACAGCCGGGTTTACGGTACAACGGATCGGGCGGTTGACGCCGATACGGTTTCCGGCACATCCAACGTTACAGGAGATACATTTCCGAAGAAGATCTTCCTCGCCGTTCTCAACTTTTTTCACCCAGTTCGGCTCAGCGATCAGGCCGCGTCCCATTCCGACGATATCTACATCGCCGCTCTCGAGAACTTTTTCAACGACCTTCGGGTCACGGTAGTTACCAGCATTGATAACCGGTTTTTTGAATTTATTTTTTACGGCTCTTGCCATGTAGGAACGCCATCCATCCGGCAGGAAGTTGGAGTCGATCTGATACTGCAGGGATGGGTTGAGGCCGCAGGATACGTCATACATATCTACGAACTCATCCAGGTACTCGAGGTACTCGAGGGTATCTTCCAGAGTATTTCCTCCCGGAACACGCTCCTCAGCAGAGATACGAACGATGATCGGGAACCACGGTCCGACGTTTTTACGTACTTCTTCGAGTACCATACGCGGGAAGCGCAGGCGGTTTTCTACAGAACCACCGAATTCATCGGTTCTTTTATTGTAATACGGGGAGATGAACTGGCTCATCAGGTAGGAATGGCCGCAGTGGATTTCAATGGCATCAAAGCCGATGGCCTGCACACGTTTTGCAGCCTCGCCGTATTTTTTCACGGTTGTCATGATTTCTTCTTTTGTCATCGGGCGAGGGGTTTCTCCGCCGGCTTTTGTCGGGATGTTGGAAGAAGAAACGGTTTCCATACCGGTTCTTGCGGAAGATGCGGAAGCTCCGGCGTGGTTGATCTGAATTGCTACGGTAGCACCGTTTTTATGAAGATTTTCGACTAACTGATAGTAGCGCGGCATAAAGCTGTCGTGGTCGATACGGATCTGGCTGGTTCCGTTGGAACCGACCGGGTACTCGATGTTGGCGTTCTCCAGAATAATAAGACCAACGCCGCCTTTTGCGCGGAGAGAGTAATAATTCATATGACGGTTACTCATCTCACCGCTTGTCTCACCGTAGTTGGTTCCCATCGGGGTCATTGCAATACGGTTTTTAATCGTTGTTCGTTTGATGGTAATTGGTTCAAAAATTTTTGGGTAAGCACTCTTCATGAAAATTTCTCCTTATTCATTACATGAGCGGTAATCCTCTGTTTGTGACAAATCCATCATAACTCTTTCGACTAAAAATTAACAATATCTTTCAGATAAACTTTTGATACGTTTTCGCTATCGTTTCTGGACTCTTCGATAATGTCAGCGTGCTGTTTCATGTATTCGGTAAACCGTTCGACAGCCGGAAGCCGGTAGCGGTTCTTCATCCAGAACATAAAAGTCTGATGATAAATCTCGAGACCTTTCAGTGTGTGGATGCGGATACCGTCTGCCTGTTCCAGAATATCGGTTCGCGGCATGAGCGCGATGCCGAAGTTTTCGCGTACCAGTGCCACAATCGAATATTCATCCGGGCATTCCATGATAATATTCGGATGAAGCTGATATTTGCGGTAGAGATGACCGGTGTAGGCCCCCATCCAGGATGCGCGGTCGTAGCCGATCACCGGATAACGGGTAAGCTTTACAAGCGGAACCTCCGGTTCATCGGCAATCGGATGCTGTTCCGGGGACACGATGACAAGCGGCTGCTGGATCAACGGAAAAAACTCCATGTCGTCGCGCTTTAAAAAGCCGCCAAACCCAAGATCGAGTTCGCCGGATTTCACCTTCTGTGCAATGGCCGGGGTATGGTTCTGCCAGAAGCTAAAGGCAACATTTTTGTTTTCTTCTTGGTCCAGAAAGGTGCGGACATTGTGCGGAATATAATGTCCGGCAAGTGGAAAAATATAACCGATGTTGATTTTTCCGCCACCGGAGGCGAGCTCTTTCATCTTGCCTGCCGCAATGTCACAGTCGCCTGCGATCCGGTCTGCATGCTCCAGGAAAAGACGGCCGGCATTGGTAAGGACAACACCGCGCCCTTTCTTTTCAAACAGCGTGATTCCAAGC
>ENA-UONQ01001866-UONQ01001866.1-human-gut-metagenome-genome-assembly--contig:-CS26-NODE-1866-length-16333-cov-7.936970_pt1 | contig 16333 bp, 8 predicted proteins | sample MGYA00242460_ERZ724007 | MGnify/ENA metagenome assembly ERZ724007
GCGCCTGTACGCTTTCTTCTGTATACTGATCGATCGTATCCGAGCTGAGCAGTTCCCTGGCTGTATGGACCAGCGCTGTCAGTTCCTCTGTGTCAGCTTTTAATTTCAGTCTGTTCAGAGCTGTGTTGAGCTGATCGAACGCATTCTGCACATCTTCTGTGGAAGCGGAAGGATCATTCAGCACATTTTCTGCTGCGGAGAGCGCTTCTTTCCATGCAGCGGCGCTGCTGTCCGTGTATCCGCTGACATCTTTATCCTTGTTTGCATTGTAGAGTTCTTCCAGAGAGGTCTTGTCAGCCTGTGTGGTGACGCGGAAGCCATAGGCATCTCTGAGATTACGCGCGTTGCTCTTCTCGTGATTCACCAGCGTGACAGTGTAGGTGGTGCCGGGCTCCAGGCCGGTGATCGTGCTTTCCGTATCGCCGGAAGCAATATCTGTTACCTTTTCGCCGTTCAGGAGAAGGTACGCAGGCTCTACAGAAGCTGTCGGGAGCGGCCAGGATACGGTGATCGAATCCTGATCTGCGGTGATCTCGTAAGGCGTCCATGTTGTACTGATCTCGTTTGCGCTTACTGCATTTCCGTAGATCTTCAGATCATCAATATAAAGGTCTGTGACAGCATTTCCGCCGTCTGTGTCTGCTCCGATCATGAACTTCAGGGCACTTCCGTCCAGCGTGCTGCCGTTCCATGCGCTGATGTCCTGCTCTTCTGCCTTTGCGCCGTCAATATACAGGGTCATCTTTGCATCTCTGTCAAATACAGCGGACACTGCATGCCATTTTCCGTCGGAGAGAGCAGCGCGCCCTGTGGAGACTGTATCTCCGCCTGCCTGAGCAGTGAGTCCGAGCCCGTTCTGTCCGTCTGCGTCGATGACTACGCCCGCGGTGTCGGATTCGCTGCTGTTGGCGAGGATCGTTCCGGCAGCGGAGCTTTCCGAAGCTGCCTTGTACCAGAACATGAGAGTAAAGTCATCCTCTCCGAGGGTGAGATTCTCTCCGATCTCGATGTACTGTTCAGCGTTTTCTGTGTTTTCGTTTGAAAGGTGTACAGCCTTGCCGCCGTTCACGCCTTCTGCAAAGGAGACATCACCGTGGATCGTTCCATCGTGTCCATTTCCGGTGCTGTCGGATGCGGTCTCATCGTCGAATGAGATATCCGCGATTTTTCCTTCCGGATAAGAATCTGCATTTATCTCAAATTCATAGGTATATTCGCTGACCCATTCGTCGTTTGCATAGTCTCTTAAGTCAAGACGGACTTTCCCGTCGTATACGGTCACGTGGAATCCCAGCTGGCCTCTTCCATCGCCGTAGTCATTGCTGTTCATTCCCGGTACGTCCACCATGATCCCGTAATCGGTCTGCTTTACTTCGATCGCTCCCAGCCCGTCGTGGATATGTCCGTTGAACATGACGGTCTGAGGATAGTTCCGCAGGATTTCTTTGATCTGATGATCCTGCACGCCTGCAGGCCATGCATTGCTGTTTGTATAAGTGTCGTAGAGCGGCTGGTGCAGCACTACGAAGATCGGCTTGTCCGGAGACGCGTTTTCCGCCAGCTTTTCCTCAAACCAATCCAGCTCTTCCGGTGAGAGATATGCGCGGTCCTTTGTATCCCACTGGGTATTCAGCACGATAAAATGATAGCCGTCGATCCATTTGTCATAATAGGACTGACCGTCCGGGACATCGCCCATGTATTCCTGGTTATATTCCAGGTAGCGGCCTTCCGCTTCTTCCCATCCGTCGGAGAGCCATCTCACATCGTGGTTGCCCATTGCGGTCAGGATCTCGAAATCATTTTTGTAAGGAGCAATGATATTGAAATAGCCCTGTGTCTCGCTGACAGATGCGTAGTTGCTGTAATCGCCGCAGTTGAGCAGTGCCGAAATGCCGGAATAGTCGTTGGCGATATCGTCCATGGCGTCGATCAGCTTTTGGTTCGGTGAGGCGCTGTTATTCGTTCCGCTGATATGTGCGTCGCTGATCACTTCGAAGCTCATGATGCCGTCTTCCGGACCGGTGAACGCATTGTATGCGGCCTTCAGCTCATCCTCCAGCGCCCGGATCGTGTCAAGGTCTGTGACACCTTCTGCCCTTGCCCGGATGTCGTCAATGGCTGCCCGGAACGCTTCCTTTTTCTCTGCTGAAGCGGAGGATGACGCAATGAGCGCTTCGTATTCGTCCAGCTTGTTCTGAAGGACAAAAGGCGCTGTATAGTCTGCGATATCGTCGGCTGTCAGAGCTTTTTTGTAAACCTTCAGCTCATCAATATAGGAATCCTGGACGCCGCACTGATGGTTTCCATCCGCGCCGATCACAAAATTCATCACATCGATCGACAGTCCTGCCTGAGAGTTGATAGACTGGCTGACCGCTGCAGCGCCGTCCACGTAGAGCGTCATATTTCCTGTACGGTTAAATACTGCGGCAATGTGATGCCATACGCCTGCCTCTGTGGCCCCGCCGTATCTGGAAGTGTCAAGCCTTCCGGAGCTGCCCTGGGCGCGGAAATTCAGCGTCATGCCCTGGCGCATATCACCGATGGTGAATCCCGGATTTCCGCCTGTGGACCAGTCTTTATTGCTGACAACTGCTCCTTCGCCGGAAAGAGTGCCGTCTGACTGGTACCAGAACATAATGGTAAAATCATCTGTTCCGAACTGGAGCGCCTCCGGAGTGCCGAAATCAATATACTGCTCGGCCGTAGTGTTCTGCCCGGCGATGTCTTCCGGATTGCTGATGCGCACTGCTTTCCCGGATACGCCGTCCACGAACTCTACGTCTCCGGTGATCGTCCCGTTGTTGCCGGCCACGCTGTCGGCAGCGGTGGAATCGTCAAAGGTCACGTCAAGGACCGGAGCGTCCCGATCCGTCTCATCTCCGGTGCTGTCGGTTTTGCCGAGCTCTTTTACCTGCTCCTGAGTCAGGACTTCCTTATATACAGACAGCTCGTCAATATAGCCGTTGAGCAGGCCGTATTTTCCTCTTCCGTCCGCGCCTACCGTAAAGTTGTAAGCGTCAATGGTGCTGCTCTGGTCCGAGATGCTGACCTGGGCGGAGCCTGCCTGATATCCGTTCCCTTCTGTGGGGAGTTCTCCATCAATATACAGCGTCATATAGCCGTCCCGGTCAAATGTTCCGGTGATAAAATGCCACTCCCCGTCCGTGATCTCGCTGTATCGGTCTGTTTCTTTGCGGCCGTCTCCGCCCGCGCGGTAGTTCATATTAATTCCCTGCCACATGTCGCCGAAATTCAGGCCCTGGTTGCTGCCGCTTGCCCAGTCCTTATTGCTGACAATGGAACCTTCCTTATGATTGTCAGAAGAGCGGTCTGATCTGTACCAGAAGGCGATCGAGAAGTCGCCAGTCCCGAACTGCAGGTCCTCGGGTGTTCCGAAATCCACATACTGCTCGGCATCCGCGCCGCTTCCGGCAATGTCTTCTGAGTTGACGATATGGACCGCCTTGCCGGATACGCCGTCCACAAATTCTGGCGTGCCGATCACGGTTCCGTTGTTGCCGTTCCCGGAGCTGTCCTCTGCATTCCCGTTGTCAAAGGATGCATACAGCACCGGAGCTGGTAAGTCTGTCTGCCCGCCGGTCTCTTCAGCCTGTGCCGGAGCCGGCATAATTCCGAGGGTCAGGACTGCTGCAAGCGCCCCGCCCATTGCTTTTTTCCATGTACTTTTCATTTCTTCTTTTTCGCTCCTGTTTCTTATGATAATCTCTCGGAATCTTAATCCCTTGATTTATAAGGGCTTTGGATTCCTTTTTTATTAAAATCCCCCACTTTTTTTGTCAAAAACACTTGACAAATCGCCAAAAATTTGCGGCGAAGCCGATTGAATATATTTTATTTCTTTCGACTGGAGGCGATTTTTTTGTTACCTGTTAATCCTGGCGGGCATGCCGCCTATCAAAACTTTGTTGTTACAAATCTCCGTAAATATTATCCGGATCCAGATGCCTTTTCACGGGCCACCTGGGATATCATCGAACGTTTCTGGAATCTTGATCTTTCTTACACCGATGAACTTCTGCGTTCAAAATACTCTGTCTTTGGCCCTAAGCCCAGGACTCCTTCCTGTATGCAGCGTTCCTATCTGCTGTCTATTGATTTCAAGGTCCATTCCCTGACAGACTGGGCTGCTCAGCTGAAGATCAATCCGCTTTATGCAATCCTCAGCGGTTTTGAATTCGGCGATACTCCCGGCGTCGGTACCTTTTATGATTTTCTCAGCCGGCTTTGGGATTCTGAAGATTCCAATCTCTCTTCCCATTTACGTCCTGCAAAAGAGAAAAGGATTAAAAAGCCTGCTCATAAAGGTGCTAAAGCCGAACCTGTCGAAAAGGTTTCCGTTGATCAGTTACTGGAGCAGTTGGAAACAACCTCTTTTGTATTAGATGACCAGCCCTATTCTTCCCTGTTTAAGATCTATCATCGGGAATTCCTGAGTCAGTCCATAGCCAAGGGACTGATAGATCCTTCCAATCTTTCCCTCGCAGGTGATGGGACACCTGTTGTCACTTCCGCAAGGGAACGAAAGCATTCCGTTCTTGTTGTATTGTTTCAACTATCGCTTTCATTTTGGCGGTGGTATTCTGTGATAATAGTTGTCTTAAAAATTCATCAACAATCTGCACATCTGTATCAAAAAAATACTTTAACACTCCATTCTTTATTTCATACTGACGTTTTAATTTGAGTTCACCTGTTACCCGCCCGCATGGAGCGTCATAAAATGCTTCTCCTTTCATAAAGCGGTAAAAAATACTTGCAATCGGTGATCGCCAATCATAAACATACATCTCCTGATAACTGTTTTTCCGTAGAGAGGAACGTCCGATATATATTTTTTCACATTCTTCCTCATCATCAAATTTAAAATCAATACGGGCAAAATATGGTGATTTTATCATGTTTTCCAGTAAAAGTATTCTGTGTTCTTCTTCTTCATAATCTACAATTTTATCTGTAACAGGGTTCATATATTGACTTAACTCAACAAGTGCCTCAAATCCGTCAGAAGTGTATAGATTTGTAACACTATGTGTTGCGTTTTCACGAACTTCTTTTTTGGCTTCGATAATTTGTGATTTCTTTTTTTCTGCTGCTTCTTTTGCTTGTTTTAATTGTTCCTCGGCTAAAGATATAGTTTGCTTTAATCTTATTTCTTCGTACTCTCTTTCTGATTGATTATTTCCCATAAAAAATACCCTCCTTGATAAAAAACAACAGAAAAATTCTCACTGATACATTGCTAGGCTAGTTTAGCACACGTTTGCCTATATAAACAGTCTTGTAATCATGAAATTTGTATGATACTATTATGGTGGGAGAGAGAATACAAAAATATTGTATATGCAATAGTAAAAAGGTCAGTAGCCTTTCCCATTATCCCATATCTTCAGCAGACAGGAATACAAGCCCAGTAAATTCTTCTTACAGAACGTGGGAAAGCTGCACCTTAGCTTTCCATGTCCTGTGAATAGAGTTATCCATGATTCCATAGCCTGTTATGCACATTTCCATAATGCTTGTCTTTGGTTCTTTTGTTCGGAATAGTGTGGTGCTGGCGGTCTATCTCTTGTTTTCGGTTGCTTGCTTCTCTACCGTACATGAGCATTGGCGCCCGGATTATCATTTCCGTAACCTTCCATCAGGTTGATCACACCCCAGACTCCAAGGCCTGCTCCGATTGCAACTACCAAAGTCTGAAGGATATTCACTGCACTCGTAAAAAAGCTCATTTCTGCATTGATAAAAGCACCTTTTCTGCCGGCCTGTCAGTGCTTTTGTCTCTCCTTTCCTCCGTATTCAGGCCATTGATCGGTTTCTCTTCCGATAAGCCGGAGGGCTCCTCGCCTGTATCTTCATCATTACCTCCATTAAAAAAACCGCTCTTTTTGAACGGTCTCAATGCTGCTTTTTAAATTTGCTTATTCTTTTGTTTTTTCCAGGACTACATCCTGCAAAAGATAGGACATATGCGTGGCAAGTTCCGCCATTTCATCCGCATATAAAAATGTACTGAGCATGACAGTATCATGCGCATATTTATCATCGCACCGGGAGCGCATCTTCCGGATCAATTCCCGAAATGATTCCGCACATTCTTTGATCATGATCCCGGATGCCAGCTCTTCCAAATGATTGATGTACGGAGCATAATCACTGTACACAGAACCAAAATTAAAGATAAACAGGCTTCCATACCTTCCCGACCTGTTTTTTGCTTCAATCCACACTGGTATCTTCCTCTTTCTCAGCCGCCGCAGCTTCTTCCGGCGACACGTCATATTCGTATAGTTCAAACTCCTGATCCTGAGGCAGGATCAGTTTATGTTCCAGATATTGTTCAATATGGAACTCATTTTTCTTATTAAAGTCAGACAGTTCCCTGTAGCGCTTATGCCTGGTGATATCATATTTATCACTGTAAAACGGCCTTACGCCCCTCAGCTGCAGGATACATTTGTTTCCATCCATCACAGCCAGTTCATCACGGCTCATTAACTGCTTACCGGTTTTCTGATAATTCATTCCATAGGACGGGCTCTGCCCCCTGGTGTCAGATGTGTTATACAGATCGATCGTTTCTTTGCCCAGAGTCTCTGAAATTTCTTTCAGGGTTGAACTTTCTTTGCCTCCAAGGAACAACATGCTATCGCAATTGCCCAGGATCGTCTCGGCGGCATCTTTATATATCGTTTTCAGCTGCGACTGTGACTGCAGGATGATAGAGGCGGAAATCTCCCTGCTTCGGATCGTAGCAATCAGCTTGTCAAATTTCGGGATCTGTCCGATATTACTGAACTCATCCAGCAGAAGCCGGACATGGTAGGGAAGCCTGCCTCCGTATACATCATCCGCCTTATCACAAAGCAGATTGAAAAGCTGCGTATACATGATCGCCACGATAAAATTAAAGGTATCATCCGTGTCAGAAATAATGACAAACATAGCTGTCTTTCTGTCTCCCAGCTTGTCCAGTTCCAGTTCATCATAACTGGTAAGTTCCCGCAGCTCTGCAATATCAAACGGAGCTAGCCTGGCGCCGCAGGAAATCAGGATAGACTTCGCTGTTTTTCCTGCCGCCAGCTTATATTTCCGGTACTGTCTGACGGCAAAATGCTCCGGATTTTCTGCTTCCAGTTCCTCAAACAATTCGTCCACCGCATTTTTAAAATCTTCATCCTCTTCCCGCGTCTCACTGGCGTTGATAAATTCCAGAAGGGTAGAAAAATTCTGTTCTTCCTCCGGCGCTTCATACCAGATATATCCGATCAGAGCTGTATACAAAAGCCTCTCAGCTTTGATCCAGAAATCTTCCGTCGCTTTCTCCCCTTCCCCCTTGGTATTGGCGATGATCGTATTCACCAGTTTCAGGATATCCTTCTCCGAGCGGATATAATGGAAGGGGTTATAATGCATGGATTTGCTGAAATTGATGGTGTTCAGCACCTTGATCTGATATCCGTGGTTCACCAGCATCCGGCCGCATTCCACAATGATCGTGCCTTTCGGATCCGTCACAACATAGGAAACATGGTCCGTCATCTGCATCAGCTGCGGTTTCACATAGAACCGGGTTTTTCCTGATCCGGAACCTCCGATCACGATCACATTCTTATTCCTGGCATACTTTGGAAGCTTTGGACGGCTGTTCATCGTCAACCCTTCCGTCTGTGTCAGGATGATATTGTTTTCAAAAACCGGATCCAAAAACGGTTCGATATCCTTCGCCGTTCCCCACCTGGCAGATCCGTATTCTTCTCCCTGCCGGAATTTCTTTGCATTTTTTCCCCGATACACAACGATCAATTTTAAAATGACCGCTGCGATTGCTCCTGCCAGCAGATCATATAAATGAAGACTGGGAAGCCAGGAAGAAAAAGCCAATTTAAAATTAGAGAGCATCACGCCCATACGCACGATCCAGCTGTCTCCTGTACAGTGCCGGAAAAGCCACGCTCCCTTATCCACGATATAAAAAGCGATCAGATATGGGAAATTCAAAAGGAGCAGCTTCTTAATCTGTATCTGCTTCATCGCTCCTGCCCTCTGTCTTTCTGCCTGGTCTTTACACGTTCCCGGTGCTTTGCTGTCCTCTGGATCGCTTTCTGAAGTTTTTTCCTGACGGAAGGCTTTCTGGATTTCTTCATCGTAACCCCGGCATATTCCCGGAAGGCTGCGGTCATCACATCTACATCCCTTGCACGGAAAAACACCATGTATTTGGGTGGAGAAACGCTGTTATCCCTTTTCAGGCTGTAATCGATCCCGTATTTTCTCGCCACACGGTCAAAAGAGCCGATGTTCTGATCCGTAATCAGGATATTGGAAAGCTTGGCCCCCTTTGACATCAGCTGTTTCATGGTCTGTTTTCCATGAGGCATCCGTTTCTGCTGACGTTTCTGTTCTTTTACTCTTCCTTTCTCCTGGGCCCGGCCTCTTTTTGCAGCCTGCCGGATTTGTACTTTATTCTGCTTTGCACGATCCCTGTCGTTCAAAAATTTTCGCAGAACTGCTTTCAGCACTCCTGCCGTCATCCTCGTACACTGGACGCACAGGCTGATCGTTTTCTCATTTACTTCATCCTGCAAATTTTCACCTCTCTTTCCGGGGACTCATTTCCCGATATAAAACTGCTATGCAGTATCCGATACACGGCATGTGTTTTCCGTAGGGACAGCCTTTGCAATTCCCCGGTTCATGGGGCTTATCCTTCTTTTTTGTTTCTTTTTCCAGATAGTGGCATTTTTCTTCTCTGCACCCTCCTTTTTCCCACCAGAAACAATATCTGCAGGACCATGGCTTGTCCTTTTGATATTTCTGCCCCGGAATTGCCGCTTTCGGATCAATCACTAATTTCTTATTTTCCATAATCCTGTTTCCTTTTTCTGTTGCAAAAAGGCGCCCACATCTTTCAGTGAACGCCCATTTCCTAATTTCTTATTTCCTTTTTCTTCTTAAAATAACTGCCGTGACAGATCCGCAAAGTCCAAGACCAAGCAGCGCAGACCATAACAGAATGTTTGTATGATCTCCGGTCTTCGGTGCATCCACGGATATGGTGTCCTGAGGCGTCTCCGGCGTTTCTTCCGGCTCTGCCTCATCTTTCATCACAACCCTCTGGATCTCGCCGGTATCTTTTACTTCAAACGCTACATCCTCTGCGACCAGATATCCTTCCGGTGCGGATTCCTCATGGAGTGTGTACTTCCCAATCGGGAGCATTTCAATATAGTGCGGTTCTTCTGTGGAAGTCCAGCTCTCCACAACCTCACCATTCTCGTCCAGAATGGACAGCTCTGCTCCCGGCAGTTCCTCTCCGGCAATATCTATCTTAGAGATTTCCACCTTTGACACATCGTCCTTCATTTCAATCTTCTGGACTTCAGCAGTGTCCTCCACGGTAAACCGGATGCTCTCCGCAGTCACATAGCCGGGAGCCGGAAGAAGCTCCGTCATGGTATAGGTCTGGCCGACTACCAGCTCTTTGATGATATGAGGCTCTTTGCCGGATACCCATTCATCCACGATTTCTCCATTTTCATCCGTTACCGTCAGCTTTGCGCCCTCGATCTCCTCCCCGGTAGTCAGAGAAGTTTTCGTAAATTCAAAGACTGTCGGTTCATCCTCAAAGGTAAATTCATAGAAAACTGTCGCTTTATCAGAAGATTCCGCTGTAAAGGTAAACTCCTGCACCTCATCCGTCGTGGCAAATCCCGGCGCCGGTGAAGTCTCTTTCACTGTATAGGAAAATCCGATTGGCAGATCCGCCTCAAAGGTCAGCTTTCCATCTTCCCCGGTTGCCTTTTCCTCGATCACGGTTCCCGCTTCCAGGATCACATCCCCGTCCTTATTGGTAATGTCCTCTTTTGCGGAAAGGGCAAATACAGCTCTTTCCAGTACCCGGTCGGAATCCTTTTCTTTCTTCAGCACGGATACTTCCACTTTCTGGCGCTTATTCTGCCAGTCTGTGGAATAAGTGACTTCCGCTGTATCCTGATCCACATAGGTCAGGTCAATCTCCCGGATCTCTCCGTCCAGTACATAGCCTTCTGCAGTCTCCTTTTCTTTCACATAGTATTTTCCGAGCGGAAGACCAGAGTGCTTCGCAACCCCTGTCTCATCTGTGGTGATCGTGGCGATCAGCTCGTCCTTTTTGTAATAATCCTTACTTTCGCTGTCTGCCGCCTGGATGTCCTCCAGGGCGTATACCTCAAAGGTTACGTCTTTTAAAGCGCCGGTAATATACTCAAAGAGATGGCTGATCCAGCCGCCAATGGTATCGGCAAGCGTCACATCCTCCAGGAACTCGCCTTTCTTATTGATGATCAGCGTCCCTGTCGGCACATCATCTTTCATTTCCACTTTCTGGATCTGTACTGTATCCTCCACGGTAAAGGTCACTTCTTCTGCTTTCAGATACCCGTATGGAGCCAGTTCTTCCCGCAGCGTGTAAGTCTCGCCTACAGTCAGCCGTTCAATCAGATGTTCTTCGCCTTTCACGGAAGTCCAACTGTCAACCACATTTCCGTCTTTATCCAGGACGGTCAGCTTTGCGCCCTCCAGCTCCACGCCGGTTGTGAGATCCGTCTTTTTCACGGAAATCTTCGTCGGTTCATTTTCATATTCAGAGGACAGTTCCACCACAGGGATCTCCTGCCCCTGGTATGCCGCAGTCACTTCTACCACTTTATCGGAAGAAACATATCCGTCCGGAGCTGCTTCTTCTTTGATGTAGTATCGTCCAAAAGGCAGGTCATTCACAAATACGGCTTTCCCGTTTTCATTAGACAATGCCTTGCCGATCAGCGTGTCCTCTTTCACAATCACTTCGCCGTGTGCCATAATATCCTCTTTGGCATACAGCCCAAAGACTGCGCCTTCCACAGTCGCCTGCGTTTCCGCATCCTTTTTCACCACGGATACTTCCACTTTCTGGCGTTCATTCCGGAAAACCGCTTCCTGTTCGATCACAGGCGTATTCTGGTCTTTGTAGGTAAAAGTCACCGTCTGGGCTTCCCCATTCAGCACAAAACCTTCCGGTGCGGTCACTTCCACGATCTTATAACTTCCAAGAGGAAGGTCTGAAAGAAACGCCTCCCCGTTTTCATCCGTAGTCACCGTTCCTACCAGTTCGCCGGAAGCATATTCTAAGATACGGTTCCCTTCGGCGTCTTTCTGGAAATCAGCGGTATAAATGTCCTCCGCAGCGTAAACTTCAAAGACTGCGCCTGACAGTTTTTCCACTTCATAAACAAAGTCCTTGCTGAAACCGTCCAGCACTTCGCCCTGTTTCACAATCTTTAGCTGCCCTTTCACCGGATGGTTTTCATAGACCACTTCAATGATCACATCCCCGGAAACACTGTCCACCTGATAAGCGGTATCGGAATCCACGGCAATCTCATAATAATTCTCATTCAGCGTATACCCATAAGGCGCTGTGGCTTCCTCAATCCGGTAATGACCGATTGGAAGATTCTGCGGCAGGATCAGATAGCCTTCCTCGTCCGTAAAGAAAGAGGTATGAACCTCCGTTGTCGGATAAGTCGTCACCTGCTCTACATATTTTTTATTGTCCAGGTCGTAGATCCGGAACTCTGTACCTTCCTGCAGTACCGGCTTTTTCGTCTCGTCATCCTGCTTGATGATCTTCAGCTTCGCTTCAAATTCTTCGTCCAGAAGCACCCTCCATACCTGGGGCGTGTTCGGACTATGCTCCGTGATCCGCACGATAAAATCATCCACTGGCTTGTAATTGTGGGGCGTGGTTGTCTCACGGACAAGGTATGTGCCGTAAGGAAGAGCAATACTGCAGGTATGTCCTTTCTCGTCCGTAAACATCTCCGTTGCTCCATTCTCCCCGATCACCACCGGTTCTGCGGAATCAAAATCATAGCTGCCATCTTCTTTTACCGTCAGGTCTGAAATCAGATAGGCCGTAAATCCGGCGCCGGAAAGCAGATCGGCATCCGTCTCCCCGTTATTGGCTGCCTTGATGATCTCAAAGGGCTGCTTCTTTACCTGTTCCAGTGAAACGCACTCCCGCTCCACGGTTGCTGTCAGATCTCCTTCATAGCTACACACCAAGTCATGTTCCTGCTCATCCGCCAGATACCCGGCCGGAGGTGTGATCTCTTTTATAAAATACTCCCCAAGATAAAGGTTCTCTACAGACGCTTCCCCGTTCTCATCCGTGGTCAGCGTTGCCACCCTGTCACCGGCTTTATAGATCACGCCAGTTGCCCCATCCGGATGGACAATATCCTCACGGGCGTACAGGCCATACACCGCATTTCCCAGCACAGCGTCTCCCTGCGGAACTGCCTGGTTCGTCTCAGCGTCTTTTTTCTGCAGCCGGATCACTGCATTGACTCGTTCATTGGTAAAGGTATGGGTAAATGTCACTTTCTCTTCACTATCATTGGTATAAGAGAAGGTAAAGGAATATACATCTGCCTGGTTCCTCACATATCCTTCCGGAGCCTGGATTTCTTTCACATCATAAGAAAATCCAATCGGCAGGTCTGCCGTAAATACAGCCTTTCCATCCTCTCCAGTCACCGCTTTCTCAATCAGCGTTCCCTTAGATACCACAACACTTCCATCTGCATTTTTAATATCGCTTCCCACATACAGTCCAAACACGCCGCCATCCAGGGGATTTAAGGTGTCCTTGTCCTTTTTCAGCACGGAAACTTCCGTTTTCTGCCGGTCATTGACAAAGGTACTCTCGCTGAATACCGTCTCTACGTTCTGTCCGGCATAGGACAGCGTGACTGTCTTTTCCTCCCCGGCGTTATAAAAATTCTCTGGAGCCTGCACTTCTTTGATGGTGTAAGTCCCAAGATGGAGATTTTTCAGCACGGTTGCTCCGTTGGAATCTGTGGTCAGGTTTGCTTTTACCAGATCGCCTTTACTGTAAACTTTCGCGCCATAAGCGGTTACAATGTCCGCCCCGGCATAGACGTTATAGACAGCTCCCTCCTGCCTGCGGTCCTCATACCGGAAAGAGACACCCTCCGCTGTTACATCCGCTCCGGCCAGCACTTCCCCTTCTTTGTAAACCGTCAGTTCGCCGAGCTGTTCCCGATCCGGCACAGTGACAGAGGTTGTCTCGTTCGCCACCAGATCTACATTATAAGAAGAGGTATTCAGGCGGTATCCGGTTGGAGCCGTAATCTCCTTCAGATATACAGTATCCTGTGTCTTGATAATCTCTGCCACAGAAGAACCGTTTTTATCCGTTGCCGGCATCTCTGTGATCAGCTTTGTACAGTCCTTGTCACTGTAGATACCAAACACTGCTCCAGCCAGCCTTGCATCCGAGTGGTTGGAATCCACCTTGATTACCTCCACCTTTGCCAGCTCCAGCCATTTCACAGAAAAACTTACATATTTTTCATCTTCCACGCCTTCACCAAAGACCAGAGCCAGATCCTGTGTCCCGCTTCCTGTGGTGATCTTATAGGCAGAATAATCTTTTGTAATGCTCCCCTGCGCCTTTACTGACCAGGAACCGGACACATCCTTCGTCTGTGTCAGCGGAGCGGTCAGATAAAACTGTGTGCCGCCGGAAATCGTCACATCTGCACCTGCAGAACTTGTTTTTCCCGTACTGACATTATGCAGTTTTACTCCATCCGGCAGATCCATGGTAATTGTCTGCTGACTTGCCGCATGGAATGTAATCTCTTCTGTCCTCTGCTGGTTTCCGTCTACATAGGCGGTCACATTAGCATTGGAGAAGGACATTTCAACATCCGGTATATCAGGCCGGCTGACCGCATAATGATACAGTTCCATTGCCAGGGATTCACCGGTACTGTTTGTTCCATAGAACGCATCACTGCTTCCGTTGGCATAGGATGCCGCAAGGTGTGTCACAATAAATCTCTTTCCCGCAGAAAAATCTGTATGATAATGGTTAAAGAAATAAGCTGATCCTGAGGCTTCTGTTCCGTAATAGCACACCTTTGCCAGTTCCCGGTTTCCTTCCAGTTTTGTGATCTGGTAAGTTCCGCTCCCCGGACCGGGCTTCGATGGCTGAATACAATATGCAGTAGCTGTCACATTCCCAAAAGACACGGTAAACGGAGCAGTCACATAGGAACCAAGGCCGTAATCCGCATAATAGTAATAACTGCCCTGGGTAATCGTTACGGATTGAGATGCCCTGGCAGCTTTAGCAGCCGGAGCCTGTGCAGTAAAGCTGACACTTTCCCCCCGTTCCATTTCCTGAAGATTGATCCCCTGTTCTTCCGCCTGCAGGAGGGCTTCCCCAAGTGTCATGCCGGTTTCATCATCTACGGTTTTCTGCCCTTCCGCACTTTCTAACGCTTTATCGAAAGCCTCCTCCGAAAGCATTTCTTCCTTATCAGGCATCTCCTGTTCTTCTGCCCGTTCAGTTTTTTCAGAAACCGATATAGATGAATCTTCTTCACTATCAGATGTTTCTGATCCTCCATCCCCTGAATCTTCATCAGAAGAGCCCTCTGAATTGACTTTGCTTTTTGCCTCTGTCTTTGCATCTTTCACACTGATATTTCTGCTGATCTGATAGGCCGGATGTCCGGTCATCAGAGGCTCCACATAATAGGCAGCCTGATAGGTATCTTCATGATCGGTTGTAAATGGATCCCCCTTTTCGTTCTGTGCATCATGGAATGTTACTTTTACCTTGCTGTCATCCGGGATTTCAATACCGGAAAAATCAGAAACAATGTCATAAGAACTTCCAATCGTAATATCAATGTCCTTCGCCGTTACCACTTCATCCAGATCCAGCTGGTCTTTAACCTCTTCATAATAGGGGATCTTCTCATCTGTCGGAACTGCAGCATATGCAGCAACGGGAGAAAACACCGTAGATAAAAAGGAGACCATTGCAAGACATCCGGATATCAGTTTCATTGTTTTTCCTCTCTTCATCTTCTTAAATCCTTTCTGAATCCTTGCTATAATAGTAACTTTTTTATTTCTTTGAATAGCTTTATGTTTTTATCGTGCCTTTTTCCTCCTCTCTTTAGATTTGCACTGCCTGGGACAGTCGGCTTTTCTTCAAGCCGGGATAACAGTACAAAAATATGGCGGTATCTATTCCATCGGAAACAAACACCGCCACACTGTTTCTACTGTCATCATCTTTATGAATCAGACATTATTATTGATTTAAGATATGAGCATTTCCTGTTTTCTTTCCCAGATCCGTTCCTGTCCCGGTTTCCATTGTTTCCGGAACGTTTTCTCTGAAGAGATACGCAAGAATGCACATTCAGATCAGATATCACTCTGGGCAGGGTATTCATTTATCAAGGTACATAAGAGATAAAAATCCCTCTACTTAAACAAATGGAAATTCCCTGTTTTACAACTTGTTTTTAAAAATATTTATTTTTCTTCGCATACTCAGCCAGATTTTTTAATGACCGAGACAGTATGGAAGAAACATTCTGCTGAGATACACCTAAATATTGTGCGATTTCTTTCTGCTTCCATTGCCGAAAATAAAAAAGATCAATAATCGTTCGTTGATATTCATTGAGATCATCCATCATCCGCATAACAAAATCTTTCCGTGAAATCTCATCCACAAAATCATTCACTTCCTCAAAAATATCTTCTTCATTCCCTAAGTCATCAAACAGGAACTCTTTGTGATTACTTCTTACTCTCTTCTGATTACGTTCCAGGATGTCTTCCCCTTCTATGATCAGACGAATGTACCATTCCGCATCATCAAAGTAAGAGGAATCGATTATTGTGGAAAAATCTTTCGTAGATTTATAGCAGTACGATTCATCGCAATTCCATATTCCAAATACAGTATTGTTTTTTCCGGCACGGTAATGTACAAATCCGTTTTTGTAAACACTTATTTCCGTTTCGCTGTCAATTTTTTTCTTTACAACAAGCGTGTCCTCCAACTCCTGTAATTGTTTCACAGTCGGAACCCTTCCCTCGTTTTTTGTTACAGTTACCATTCCTCTTAATTCTTTTAATGTCAGCATATAGACCACCTTTCTGCCTTACGGCTGCGGGTGATCCCGAGGACACTTTTACTTCCAGTTTTTAATTTCAGGCACTACAATAAGCCCTGGACTCACCCGTTTTTTTTGAACGGGAGCCCAAGGCTCCGTATTACTTTCCCTTCTACGAATCGGAATAGGGGAAATATCTCTTCGCTAATAGAATGACTGAATTATTTTCTGATTCCTTTTTTTGGACAAAAAAATCCCGGCAAAACAAATACAGCTTTTCAGATACAGAGGTTTTCAACTCCTGCTCTGCAAGCGTAAATGTTTTGCCGGGC
>ENA-UONQ01001871-UONQ01001871.1-human-gut-metagenome-genome-assembly--contig:-CS26-NODE-1871-length-16296-cov-5.545287_pt1 | contig 16296 bp, 13 predicted proteins | sample MGYA00242460_ERZ724007 | MGnify/ENA metagenome assembly ERZ724007
AGCGTATTCAATGCATCTGTATAATCTGTTGCATGATAATAATCTACAAACCCGCTTCTGTCAGAATAATGATAGCCGATATCATTTACCTGCTGTTTCAATCGGATCATATGACGCGGTGTTATCAGCGCATACTTAGTCATAATCCTGTTATATAGAAAATCATCAGAAGTTGCCTGCGAAAATGCGATTTCCTGCAATTCTTTTATTGGGATTCCGGCAATGACTTCTTGCAATTCCCTCTTTTGATCCTGTACCTTTTCAAAATAATTTGCCGGTATTTTGGTATCAGCTTCTCCTTCTTCTATCTTGTACAAAACCGCCGCCATATGTTTACAATAATTTCCATCAGCTGCATATGGGCATGTACATGTCATATCATAAACCTGATCATCACGAATCTCTATCTCTACATGATAATCGTCAATTCCTTCTACTACTGCCATATATCCTGTCAGAGTCTGTTCCAGCGAAGTAACATAACCTTCTTCATAATAATTCAGTCCTCGTTCCAATATATGTGTACGAAACAAATCTTTCCATGGCTTCATTTACTTTATCCCCAATCGTTCCTAATACAGGCTTTCTTTGTTCTATTTTAACCGATTTCCTTCCATAGCACAATAAAATCACCAAAAAGAAAAAGACTAGCCATCACCAGTCTTTTCCAATAAATTTTCCTATTTTACTTCACATCATAAACAACCTTCACAAAAATGCCTCTTTTATTACATCTATATGTACCGTACTCTTACTGATTCCAAACTTCTTTGCTGTCTGCCGTACTGTTGCATGATGCTCAATAATATAATTGGCAATGGCTGCCGCCCGCTCCTCAATGTAATCCTTCATGGGCTTTCCCCTGAATATGTTTTTTACATTGTATGAGCCAGCGTCAGACATCTATGACAAAAACAGACGTCCTTACTTCATCGCCGTAAAACGCAGAGACAGACAGCTCAGACCGCCGTCGATCTTCCGGAATTCTGAGGTGTCCACCAGAATCACTTCATAGCCCATTTCCTTTACCAGCTTCTCCACAGTCGGATAACCGGCCGGCACAAGTACCTTGTCATTCACCCAGATACAATTGGCCGCATACGCCTCATTTTCCGGAATCTCATAGCGATTATAAGAAGCAAACTCTGCTTTATCCTTAAATTCTCCGGAAACCAGCATATTGTTGTTCTCCAGATAGTTGACTCCTGTCTTTAAATGAAGCACCTTTTCCAGGGGCACCTCCACAACCGTATAGCCATATTTTGCCAGAATTTCAGAGAACTGGCGGATTCCCTCCTCATTCGTTCTCGCAGAACGGCCAATGTAAAAGGTATCTCCCACCATCATTACATCTCCGCCCTCCATAGTACCGGGAGACTGAATATACTCAATGCACTCGTCCGGATAAAACTGTTTGATAACCGGAATCATCGCTTCCGTCTCCTTTGTCCGGGTAGCTGCGCCGGGATTGGAAATTACCGCACACTTTTTCGTCAGAACTGCCGTATCCTCTACAAAACAGCTGTCCGGAAAATTTTCATCTGCAGGAAGCACAGTCACCTCCACGCCGCACTTCTTCAATGCTGCGATATAGCTTTCATGCTGCTTCAGCGCCTTCTCATAATCCGGCTTTCCCAGCTCCGGAGCAGAAGTAATTCCTTCTGTAACAGCCTTACACGGTGTTTTTACAATCACATTCTTAAACATAATCTTTCCCCTTTTCTCTTACAGTTTTAATATTCACAAATATTTTTTCATCTGTTCTTACAGCAGCCGGACTTTTTTTCTGTTTGCAGCGATTTCAGTCCATCTCCTCTGCTGCCCTGTCTGTCATAACATCTTCGACAAAAATTCCTTCAGACGCGGATTCTGAGGATTGGAAAACAACTCCTCCGGCGTATTCTGCTCCTTGATCTGTCCCTCGTCCACAAACATAACCCTTGTAGCCACTTCTCTGGCAAATCCCATTTCATGAGTCACAATCACCATAGTCATGCCCTCATCTGCCAGTTCGCGAATCAAATCCAGCACCTCTCCCACCATTTCCGGATCCAAAGCAGAAGTCGGCTCATCAAACAGCATAACCTCCGGATTCATGGCAAGCGCCCGGACAATGGCAATCCTCTGCTTCTGACCGCCTGACAGCATAGCCGGATAAGTATCCGCCTTATCAAGAAGACCGATTCGATCCAGCAGACGTCTTGCATTCTCCTCCGCTTCTTTTCTGGTCTGCAGCTTCAAATGAACAGGAGCCAGAATAATATTTTCCAGAACAGTCAGATGAGGAAACAGATTAAAATGCTGGAAAACCATTCCCATTTTCTGACGCATTCTATCAATATCCACATTCACATCTGTCATATTCACGCCGTCAAACCAGATTTCCCCCTCTGTAGGTATTTCCAGTAGATTCAGACAGCGAAGAAACGTACTTTTTCCAGAACCGGAAGGTCCGATTACCGCAATCTTTTCTCCCTGGGAAATATGCTCGGTAATGCCCTTCAGCACCGACAGTTCCCCAAATTGCTTTTTCAGATTTTTAACCTCTATCACTTCTCGCCAACCTCTTTTCTAATTTTGAAACACCTGATGAAAGGCCGTATACCAGCAGGAAATAAATCAGCGCCACTACCAGAAGCGGAAAATAAGGCTGCATCGTGCGGCTGCGCACCAAATCGCTGGCCCGTGTCAGATCCACAACTGCAATCAATCCCACAATCGATGTTTCCTTCAAAACAGCAATGGCTTCATTACACAGTGCCGGAAGAATATTCTTCAAAGCCTGCGGCAAAATAATCAGCCGCATGGCATCCACCCGGTTCAGTCCCAGAGAACGTCCTGCCTCCATCTGACCGCCGTCCACTGACTGAATTCCTGCACGGATTACCTCTGACACATAAGCGCCGGAATTCAGACCAAAGGCAACAATAGCAACCACCATTCCATCTGATACGCCTCGAAGAACAATAAATGCCATAATCATCAGCTGAATTGCCAGCGGCGTACCGCGAATCACTGCCACATAGGCCGCCATCAAACGGTCTATGACTCCAATCACCACACTTCCAAACGTCCTTTTCTTTCTCGGATCCTTCTGGGACGCCATATACCGGAATACTGCAATCACCACACCAATCAGAATACCGATAGCTGCTGCAGCCAGTGTAATGACCATGGTATTAATAAAGCCCTTCAGAAAAATCTTCCAGCGGTTATCTACAATAAACGCCTTTTGAAACTGAGATAAAAAGCTCTCAAACAAACTCATATTCTGCCTCCTGAAATCCCCGGTTACTGCTCAAGCAAAGATGCCAGTTCTTTGTGCTTTTCAATACTTGCTTCAATGCTTCCATCTTCTACCATAGGCTTAATCACTTCATTAATTGCCTTTACCAGTTCTGTGTTGGACTTCTTTATGCCAATACCATACTCCTCTGTTGTAGAAGAACCATCCGCATATTTCGCCTCAAAACACTTTAATCCTTCATTCACCGCACAGAAATTCTGCGCTGCGAGAAGATCCAGCATCACTGCATCTACATCTCCCTTCTGAAGAGCAAGACATCCCTCTGTCAGATTTTTATACTGCACCACTTCCGCTCCCGTATCCTTCAGGCATCCATCCGCAATTTCATCAGAAACAAGGAAATCACCTGTAGTGCCCAGATGAACAGCAACCTTCTTCCCTGCCAGATCCTCGATATTCTTTACAGAATCATCCGTCTCATTCACAATAATATACTGGGTTGATTTTGTATACGGATCCGAAAATGCCATCTGCTCTTTTCTCTCATCCGTAATCGTCATAGCTGCAATCACAATATCCGCCTTGCCATTGTCAAGATACTGGGGAAGAGTATCAAAAGCCGCGTTAATAATCTCCAGCTCCACTCCCCACTGATCCGCAATCGCCTGAGCCAAATCAATGTCTGATCCTACCGGTGTATCTGTATCAGCAATATACTCAAACGGTGCCCATGCCGCATCCGTGGCCATCACCAGTTTCCCGGCCTTTTTAATATCATCCACAGTTTTACTTTCATTTCCTGCTCCGCATCCTGCCAGAGAAGCTGCCATCATCATACCAAGTACCAATGCCATCGTTTTTTTCATAATATTCTCTCCCTCATTCCATTTTCTGCTGTATATTCTTACACTTTTTTGTGTGTTTACGCAAGATTATACATTGATTATACACTGATGTCAAGTATTTTTCATTAAATATTCACTTTATTTAATAATGTAGAATATTTATGCATGCATATCTCTAAAATCCAACACAAAACAGGACAGATTTTCCTGCCCGCCTTCCTGTCTTTTATGCTATACTGTTCATAAGATACAAAAGTAAATCATTCCAGAAAACAAATTATAAGAAAAGGATTCCTGTACATATGCCGATAAAAAAGAAAGCCCTTTTAGTTACCACAGTCAGCGGTTTCGTTCCCCAATTTGAAATGAACAATGTCCGTCTCCTTCAAAACATGGGGTTTGAAGTTCACTATGCATCCAATTACAATACACCGTCCTACGGAACAGATAATCACCGGCTGGACGGAACCGGAATTATCCGTCATCAGATTGACTTCGTCCGCAGTCCCTTCAGGCCGGAAAATATTACCGTTTTCCGGCAGCTGAAAACCGTTATGGAACAGGAGCAGTTTCAGCTGGTTCACTGTCACACGCCTATGGGAGGTGTTATGGCAAGACTGGCCGCCCATGCCACTCACACAGGACCTGTAATATACACGGCTCATGGATTTCATTTTTTCAAGGGTGCAAAACCTGTAAACTGGCTCTGTTATTACCCGATGGAAAAATTCCTCTCACGCTTTACAGATCAGCAAATCTGCATTAATCATGAGGATTACCAACGGGCAAAAAAGCATTTTCATGCAAAATATGTAGACTATCTCCCCGGAGTGGGAATGGACTTTTCCAGAATTCCCCACTTGTCAGAAGAGGAAATCCTCCAAAAAAAAGAAGAGTTGGGAATCCCCACAGACAAGCTTCTTCTGCTCTCCTCCGGAGAACTGATTCCCCGAAAAAATCACGCATCCATTCTCCGGGCGCTGGCGCAGCTAAAAGACATGACGCAGATCCATTATCTGCTCTGCGGCCATGGGAAACTGGAAAAAGAGCTTCACCAGCTGGCCGATGACCTGGGAATTTCCCATATGGTCACCTTTGCCGGATATCGGGAAGATATGCTTGAAATCCTGCAGACCGCAGATATTTTCCTGTTTCCCTCCTACCAGGAAGGCCTTCCTATGGCACTTTTAGAGGCCATGGCCAGCGGACTCCCCGTTATCTGTTCAGATATCCGGGGCAGTCAGGATCTAATGGGGGAAATTCTCACACAGACCGATACCGCAAAAATCTGCGCCGGAGGAATCATGATCAAAAAAGCAGACGACGTCTCTGCCTACAGTCAGGCCATCCGTCATCTGCTGGATACAGATACACCAAGTCATCTGTCCGCCCGTCTTCAGGAACTGGGGCAGAACAACCGCCGTCTCAGCGAAGCATTCAGCTCCGATTCTGTTATAAAAAAAATGAACACCATTTACGAAAGGCTGTGCAGGGGATAATACTACACCCCCTGTACAGCCTTTTTCTATCAGACAATTTTCTCTTACTTATTCTCCTTGTATATCTCTATACATTCTTCTGCGCAAGCCACTCCTTCACTGTCTCCACGCTGAAGCCAACCGCCTGGGCAATCTGTTCCACGGACAAGCCCTGAACCGACAGATTCCTGGCAGTCATCTGCGCCTGTTCCCTGCGGCCTTCTGCCTGACCTTCTTCCCGGCCTTCTGCAAAGCTTTCTTCCCGCAAGTCTTCCATGACCTTACACATCTCTCTCACTCCCTTCGGGTTCTCCTTCAAATAACGCGTCTTCTCCGCAAGAATCTCGAAATTCATATCGTCTGCATTCGTACAATTAAAATCATGCATCAGCCTGCCAAGATCCGAATCATCCCGGTACTCTCCATTTACATACAGGATGTGAGCTCCGTCATCAAAAGGCTGATTCAGAGTAAGGTTCCTGTTTTCAATCACATAGAGCGGCTCTCCTGCCTTATAGTAGTCATTTTCTGTAATAAATATAACATATGTATCCGGAAGCTCTCTGTAGTCCTGCTTTTCATCCAGATTCTCCACATCCATCATACTTGAATGGTATCTCGCCCGATGCGGATCTGCTCCATTATCTGAGCGCTGCACCTCAATATCGTACTTTTTCCCTGTGCTGTCCGTTGCATACGCATCCAGACAAATCGACCGCGCCCCAGTAACACGCTTGAAATCCGCCTGTGTTTCGCACTTTATCAGAATCAGATCCGGTTTTCCTGTAATAATGCGAAGCACAAACTCTGCCAGCGGGATATTTTCCTTAAACAGACCACGCATAAATGTGTCATCAATCGGCCGGAAGCCTCTCAACCGCTGAAGATCCTCCTGATGACGCTGTTCCTGTCTCTGCCAACCAGCTGCACCCATGTACCACCATCTCCTGTTCTATGAATCTTTATATCGATCTCTTTTTTCATCCTATCATAGAACAAACGGCTGAGCAATCTACTGCTACTATAATTTCCGCAGGCGGCTTATTGGACTCACGCTCTTCTGCTTCTCTTTTATTCTACCATAAATATAATCATCAGAAAATAAAAAACACTCATTCCCGCTTTCTATACGTCCTTCTGCGCAAGCCACTCCTTCACTGTCTCCACGCTGAAGCCAACCGCCTGGGCAATCTGTTCCACGGACAAGCCCTGAACCGACAGATTCCTGGCAGTCATCTGCGCCTGTTCCCTGCGGCCTTCTGCCTGACCTTCTTCCCGGCCTTCTGCAAAGCTTTCTTCCCGCAAGTCTTCCATGACCTTACACATCTCTCTCACTCCCTTCGGGTTCTCCTTCAAATAACGCGTCTTCTCCTCCATTTCATTTCTGTCAATCCTGCTGCCCAGGGATTTCCGAGACAGATGCAAATTCCTGCTGAACATATTTCCGTAATAATACTGTTTATAGGATTTATCTCTCCAGCTCTTCCTTCACCATCGTCAGCGCAGACTCAATCACCTTATCCATATCATAATATTTATACTCACCCAAACGGCCTCCGAAAACAACTTTTTCCTCCTGAGCCGCCAATTCACGATACGCCTGATATACCGCTCCGTTCTTCTCGTCATTCACCGGATAATAAGGCTCGTCTCCCGGCTTCCATTCAGAACTGTACTCCCGGCTGATAACGGTTTTCGGCTGCGTTCCAAACTCAAACCACTTATGTTCAATAATTCTGGTCCACGGTGTCTCTGCATCCGTATAATTCACCGCCGCATTTCCCTGAAAATTCGGTTTATCCAATACCTCGGTCTCAAAACGAACAGAGCGATACTCCAGAGCTCCCAGACGGAAATCAAAATAAGCATCAATAGCGCCTGTATAAATCACCTTTTCCGCCAGACTGTCATACTCCTCCTTATGTTCAAGATAATCCACACCAAGGCGAACCTCGATTCCATCCAGCATATTGGCAACCATTTTTGTATAACCGCCTACCGGAATTCCCTGATACAGAGCATTAAAATAATTATTGTCAAAAGTAAAGCGAACCGGAAGCCGTTTAATAATAAAAGATGGAAGCTGATCGCAGGGCCGTCCCCACTGCTTCTCTGTATATCCCTTAATCAGTTTTTCATAAATATCCGTTCCTACAAGGCTGATAGCCTGCTCCTCCAGATTCTTCGGCTCCGTAATCCCTGCAGCCTTCTTCTGCTCCTCAATCTTGGCTTCCGCCTCCTCCGGAGTCACTACACCCCACATCTTGTTAAAGGTATACATATTAAAAGGCAGTGAATACAGCTCCCCATGATAGTTCGCTACCGGAGAATTGGTAAACCGGTTAAACTCTGCAAACTGATTTACATATTCCCAGACCTCTTTATTGTTCGTATGGAAAATATGAGCGCCGTACTTATGTACATTAATGCCCTCAATCTCTTCTGTATACACATTTCCTGCAATGTTAGGTCTGCGATCAATCACCAACACACTCTTCCCACGCTTCTTGGCCTCGTGAGCAAATACTGCGCCGTAAAGACCGGCGCCTACAACAAGATAGTCGTACATGATAGTTTTCTCCTTCTCTTTCTTATTCTTTTACATTTACTTATATCAATATTTCCCCTGCACCTACATGACCTGATTCAGAAAATCTTTTCTATTCTCCTCCATTTATAGGTTCAAATAATTCCTGATTTCTCAAATTCTTCATCAGATTATTAAACTCCAGATAAAAATAGTCCTGAACCTCTGATGTATACACTGTTTCTTCCTCATAATCATATTCGTTTCCATCAGAATCAAAGTACTTTCCATAAGATGATACCACAGGAAGTTTTTTCCGCAATTGCCCCATATATTTATAATAAGGCATAGATGGAATTCCAGCTGCATCCAGAATGATAGATGGAAGATAATTCAAGCTGACATATCCTGTATTTTCTTCCTCTAGTTCACGGTTACTCCAAACCATAAATGGTGTTCCTCTCAGACGAAGACTTTTTTCTGCTTCTGAAAATCCCTCTTTCATAATTGCTCCTGCTAAATACGGAGAGTGATCTCCCACCATGCAAACAACCACATCACGATCAACAGATGAAAAATAGTCCGTTAACTGCTTGAATGCTTCATCGCTCTGTTTAATGCAGGAAAGATATTCATTCACTTTTTCTGTTGAATCTCCAAAATCATTGCTTACATGAACAATATCATCACTGCTGTCATTGATATTCCAGTCTCCATGATTCTGAATAGTTAATAAATATAAAAATCGGGGCTTATCTTCCGGCATTTCTTCATACCACTGAATCAGATTCCGATAAACACTCTCATCTGTCTCATAAAATTGCCTGTTGCCATAATACTCTTTATTCTTAAAATCCAAGTCAAAACGTACCTGTTGAAATCCCAACTTGGGATAGCTTTGGAGCCTATTATAACTGTTTTCTGATTCTGAGTGAGCAGCCAGAGTCTCATATCCCAATTTTCCAAGATGACTGGCAATACTATTAGCATTTTCTAAATCCAGAACATAAAATGGCGTAATTCCCGGCATCAGCTGCAGTGAGTTACCTGTCAAAAGTTCATATTCTGAACAGTTAGTTCCACCTCCATCAATCGGCGCAACCGCATATCCTTTCACAACATTGGGCATTGTATCCCAATAGTGAAGAAATTCTTGATCTGCATGAATATCTGCCACCTGTCTTAAATCAAAAAATGTTTCATTTAAAATCAAAATCACATCAGGAGTGCGATTCCCACCTTCCCCCGATTGTTTCAGGGAAGAAACCAATTCTGCTATCCGTTCATCGGAATACCCCTTCGGTTCCTGAATGACCGTAATCGCCTGACGTATCAAATCAATAGAACATGCTACATATCCGTATTCATGAAACGTATCCTGCCATGCATACTCAATGTTTTTTGCCGCTTTTATCGGATTTTCTGACCAATACCCCTTATATAGAATTCCCAGGCTCAGCACGCATACAACTGCATCCTTGAAAATAATCTGCTTCCATGTATACGTCTCCCCTGCTTCTGTTTCCTTTAAAAGATTCACAAAAACCAGGCTCAGCAAATAAAACAGAAGCATAAACAATACATAGCTGTCCACAGAAAACTTATAAGAACCAATTACCCCTGCCGCAGTGCCAATATTGCGAAGTTCATTCACGCTCAAAGGCATTGCATGAAACTGAATTACAAAATAATTCGCAATACTTACAATTAAAAGAATTGTGCTGATCACCAAAGAAGAAATCCACCATCTGTTTACCAAAATAGCCAGCACATTGATCAGAACTACAATTGTTAATATATTTAATATAATATATTTCAGTTCTATTCCCAAAAATTGAAATGTCTCTGTATAATGACATCCGATTTCCAGCTGCATCCATGATAAAAATGCAATAGTCAAAATCAGGACAGCCCGAAGAAACGAATACACATATGTTTTTTTATTTTCTGCTTTGATTATAACCATGCGGACAATCCCCATGATAATCGATAATAACCAAACTAGACAAAAAACAGTATTTTCCAAAGAACCATTACTATTTTTGAATGCCAGGCTCAAAAGTCCTAACAAAGAAATTGCCCACAAGACATACTTTTTGTACTGTCTTTTTCCATCCTTTTCCGCTAAATAAGATGCAAGCTGAATCGTTGCAAATGTTCCTATCCATATTGCAATAAAAAGCGGTATATGTTTCATAATTGAAACTTTTCCTATTTCACTGGAATAAACAATTGTACTCCAATCCGGAGCATACAGATCCAGCTTTTTTACGGTTTTTCCGTTAACAGCAATCTCAGCAATTCCAGAACCATCATGTTTCTGAAATTCAATCTCTACTTTACGAATGTAATCCCCTTCGTATTCAATGTATGCCGGGGTATCCGGATTTACCGCTATCAAAAGCTCGTCCATATCCCGCCACTGGTAATCTGCATTTAATTCTGACAATGGGATATCCTGATTGTTGATTTTGACACTCTTTAATCGGACATCCGAACCGCCTGATTTAAAATTTTTTTGCGATGTCGCTGTTATTTGAATTGTGGAATGAGGTAAATCACTCAGAAAACCTGATCTAAAAATTGTAAACGCAAACAAAATGGTTAAACTAATCGATATCAATATAGATACATATAACCTTACCTTATGCGTTTTTAACATCGCCACTGTTAATTTCCTCCTGTTTTCCTATTCGGATAAATTATTTGATCATCGAATTGCAGGCATTTCTGCTAAATAAGTATCAAAGCAAATCGAGTCTATCACTGTCTGTGTCAGTAAATTATACACAACAATATTTAATCCTCTTTTATTTTTAGCATATTCCACTTGATCAATTTTAATGGAACAGCCACTGCCTGAGTCGTATCCACCACTGGAAATTTCATATGTGCTTCTTCCATCTCGAAAAACACCTGAGACTTTAAGTTGTTCGTCATCTACTTTTTCCATAATTTCCTGATCACTGATTATTGCATAATAGCTAGAACGAAAATGATCTCGAACCGTCCCTTCCAGTCCTAAATGTCTAAATAATTCTGACATTTTATCATTTAATCCTGTTGAGGCATCATCACTGGCTGCCATAAATACAGCATATCTCTTATCCTTCAATATAGCAAAATACTCATATATATCCGCCGTATTTATAAGTTCAAAATCTTTACAAATTCCAGCATAATAATCCCGACTTTCTTCCCACTGTACATCCACATGAGAACCTATCCCATACTCTTCCGAAAGGATTTCTCCCATATAATTTGTTAATTTTTTTGCTCCTGATAAATTAGAATGAACTGCATCCTGATTATCCAATTGAAAATTATACTCAACTTTCTGATATAACGGAGCAGCACAAAAATCATAATAAGGGATTTCTTTTTCATCCGCATACTCTTTTACTGCATAATAATGAGCTTCTGTGCTCTCCCGATACGGAACATTTACCAGAATAAGCTGTACTCCTTTTTCTCTGCACAGGTCTACCATTTTACTTAAATAAATCTCCATCAATGGTACAAACTTCTGTTTTCCTACAGACGAAACTTCATTCTCCGTTTCATAGGGCAGTTCCGTATCTATTCCTCCAGCCCGGTATAACGGTGCATATCCCTTTGCCTTACCAGACTGAAGCTGTTCTCTATATGAAAAATCTTCCTCTTTTAAATGTTTCCATCGTGTATGATAATTATACAAAGGAAAATAATACCCTATCGCTGACTGCTTATCATCTAATGAACAAATGTCTTTAATTGCCTCTCTTTTAACAGAAGACATTTTCATATGTTCTATGGGCTTGCGTGTGCAAGATACATGGCTATTTAATTTTTCATTTTCATCATAAACAAACAGGTGTTTTACATCCAGTATAACAGCCTTAGGATTTTGATAATTTAAAGCTTCCTTAAGCCAGTAATAGGATACTACTGTATTTTGCTGTTCACTTCCTAGGTTATAACTAGTTATTCCATAATTATTATACATTTCCTGAGGGACAAAAGAAGCAGCTGCACGGCTGGAGCCAAAAAACAAAACATCAATTGTATTTTTTTTGATTTTATAAAAATTATCAAATGTAGTTGTTACTGCCCATGTCTGATTCATAAAATACTTAGGAGTCAAAATATGCGTCAGAAATATCACTATACACACTAATCCGAATAAAAATCCAAAGCTTTTTACAATAACAGATACTTTGTTCTTCTGTTTATTTGTCCACATAAAAAACTACATCCTTTTTCTTCGCTAATAAAGTTCCATCTGCTACAGCATAACCAAGAGCAGCAATACACCATACAATATGGGTACCAGGAATTCCATATCCGTCTAACAGTTCTCTTATTAACGGCTCATCACATAACGTCAGTAACGGATTCAGCCACACTGAGCCAATTCCATAAGAATGTGCTGCTAAAAAAATATTTTCAGCTGCACAGGATGCATCCTGACATCCATTGATATTTCGTCTGTCATTGGAAATCAAAATAATACAGGGCGGTTCCTCAAATCCATAAACATTCACTCTTTTTTCTTTTGCAACTTTCTTTATCGTATCTCTCAACTGTGCAATTGTTTCCTGTTTTTGAATTACCGTAAATCTCCATGTCTGAAGATTATGGCCTGTCGGAGCATAATATCCTGCTTTTAAAATCATGTTAAGTATATCTTCTGGTATTGGTTTTGATTCAAATCTTCTTATACTGCGTCTTGTTAAAAGAGCCTGCATAACTGGATTCATCAGTTCCTGTTTGCCCTGCTGGTCCCATAATTTTTTCATGGATTTTCTATCCAATTTCCCCATACGGTTTCGCGGCAATTCTGATACCTGCAAAATATACTGCGGCAATTTATATCGCTCCATCTTATCTGATAAAAAGCTTTGTAATCCAGATTCTGTAAAAGTATTTTTCACCACTGCAATCAGTATCGGAACCTGTCCCATAATTTTCTTAGGATCCTCAACACCAATGCAGGCACACTCACGGATTCCCTCATACTCTCCTGCGATATTCTCGACTTCAATCGGTGATACCTTTTCCCCACCTACATTGATGATGTCATCTGCTCTTCCCAGCATATATACATATCCGTCCTGGTCAGTATAAACCATATCATTCGTAAGAAGCCACCCATCTTTTAAGGTTTCTCGCGTCAATTCCTCTCGATGCCAATATCCAGCCATCTTCATATCGCCCTTTAATGCCATACGCCCCGGATGCTCTTTATCACTTACTATTTCCTTCCCATTTTCATCCAAAACCTTTACTTGCACACAAGAAAGTGGTTTTCCAATGGTACTTACCTGTTCTGGATGATTAACAACATCCGATATTTTTACAAACAGAGCTCCTCCTGATTCAGAAGATCCCCATGTGTTATACAAAGTTGTATTAGGAAGCTGTTTAGAGAGGCGTTTTCTCTGTTCTATGGTCAGACTCCCTGCCCCTATTTCAATATAGCGAAATTTACCAAGCACTTCTTCAAATTTGTCCTGCATCTGACTGCGAAGAATTTCCATAGAAGCAGGAACTGCCGCCATTGCGGTACAATGAAAATTTTTCTGATTATCTTCTACTTCTCTGGCAAATGCAAATCCGTTCTGCAAAACAACTGTCGCGCCTTGATACAATGCTGCACGCAGCACACGAAGCGCAAAGGAGTGATTTAAAGGCAGCGGAAGAAGGATTCTCTCATCTGTTCTGATTCCAATACCTTCTATTGTGTTCGATAATATATGGTAGACCGAACCATAAGATAACACAACTCCTTTAGGCGTTCCTGTCGTACCTGTTGTAAATAGCATTTCTGCCATATCCGTTTCATCTGGCATCATATATTTCAAATTAAATACTATTTCCGATTTTTCAGTAAGATACATCTTCTTCAAAGAATACAACTGAAGCTCATTCTGATAGTCTCCCATTGGTTTATCAGTCAAAAACAGCACTGCCTCTGCGTCCCTATATATCGATGCTGCATTTTCAGGGGTACTGTTTTTATCCATAAAAACGGCTACTGCTCCACAATACTGAATTCCAAGATAGACTGCAGCCATCTCCGGCTTGGATAGGGCAGTAAATAAAACCCTATCTCCTCTCTTTACTCCCATGTGGTTTAATGCATTTCCTATTATTACAATCTTTTCTGCTAATTCTTTATAAGTAAGGTTATCCTTTTTAAAAATTAAGGCTGGAACATCTGGCTGCTGCTCCGATAACACCAAAATTCGATTAATTAATGTATCAAATTTCATCTGGTTTTCTCCTTCTTAAAGTACAGAATCTTCCTGTTAGGTCTGTCACTAAGCAGGAAGATTCTCATCATCTACAAAACATCATACATATTTTTGAATCAGTGCTGTCATTGCATCCACAGAATTAAAATTCTCAGGAATAATATCTTCATATGGAAGCATAACACCAAATTCCATGGATAAGGCTGAGATAATTCCTACAATTGTCATAGAGTCTAAAATTCCATCATCAACTAACTCCGTCGAACCTTCAAAGTCAATTTCCGGATACTCTCCTTTTAATACTTTTAATACATCTTCTCTCATTTCTTTTCCTCCTTTTAAAAACCGCCATATATAAAGTCACTTGGATTAAATCCCTCTCCATAAATACCCAAAATAATCACTGCTGCAAATCCAATATAATAGAGGCTCCAACGTATAAGTATTGGCTGCGCTGCAATTATATTTCTTACAGACTCTTTCTTCTCATGTAAAGCATCAACTGCAATTATCATGAGAATACCTAATATTACCACAAAAAAATCTTTTTCATCCAAACCGTGCTGAAAAATGGAGCCATCAAAAAGTACCCACAGCTTATGATGTTTGAAAAGCTGCTTCACCATAATTAAAAATCCTGTCAAAGATCCTGTTACTGTCAGCATACGGCCAATGCAAAACAGCAGGAAGGTTCTCGCTTTTTGATAACTCTTGAAAATATTTGATTCAACTGTAATATGTAGCTTAGTATTTAGTTTTTTCAACTCCGGTAAAAAAGCAGCGCTTAATACAATGATTATTCCCCAATATAATCCCCATACAACATAATCAAGCCCTGTCCCATGCCATAATCCTGTTAACAACCAGACTAGCATAGTGGGAACTGCCATGGAAATAATTTGCCCTGCTCTCTGTCCGTATCTTTTTCGTATCTGACCACAAAACTTCATAAATTTCGGATTCATTGCTGTCGGCATATATACATAATTTTTAAACCATGCTCCCAATGTAATATGCCATCTGCGCCAAAACTCCGATGCACTTTCAGAAAAAAACGGCTGACGAAAATTCTCCTCCAAGTTTATACCAAAAACTTCTGATGCTCCCAGTACAATATCCATACACCCAGAAAAATCTGCATAGAGTTCAAATGCACCAAGAAATACCGCTATTGCAATTTCTACTCCCATATACAATTCTGGAGCTGCAAATATATTTGATGTATAAAGTGCAATCCGATCTGCAACTACCATTTTCTTAAAATATCCCCACATCATACGTTGCATTCCTGAACATAAGCGAGAATAACAAAACGGCTGTATCTGTTCAAACTGCTTTCTCAAATCATCATATCTGCTGATGGGGCCCTGGACAATATGCGGAAAATATATCATACTCAACAGTACACGAAAATAATTTTTTTCAGCTTCCGCCTTCTTCCAATAAATATCCAGCAAATATCCTATTGACGAAAATGTATAATAGGAAATTCCCAGAGGAACAAGTATATTACTCTTCAAAAGCTTTCCTATTTTTACATAAACTAAACTTCCCAGCAGAATGAAAAATCCTATCCATACATATTTTAATGTCTTTTTTTTATATTCTGCAAAAAGTTTTACCTGTTCTTTCGGTGCAAGCTTATTCTTCTCTTGATCATATGCTTCATAAATCGACGCTATTTTTCGAGAAAGAATATATACTGCGGCAGATGAAACCAACACCGAAAGCATCATCTTTATTCCGCCCGCTGATAAATAAAATATTATGCTTGCTACCAATAGTATAGCCTGTCTCTGCCATGATCTTACCGAACAAAAATACAGTCCTACACAAACTAACAATAAAATCAAAAAAGTTAATGAATTATATGACATCTTCGGTTTTCCTTATCGTATTTAATTCCCCTTTTCACTTGTAATCCCATAAACTGATTTTGACTATTTCTTTAAAAATTTAGCCA
>ENA-UONQ01001876-UONQ01001876.1-human-gut-metagenome-genome-assembly--contig:-CS26-NODE-1876-length-16235-cov-4.754326_pt1 | contig 16235 bp, 14 predicted proteins | sample MGYA00242460_ERZ724007 | MGnify/ENA metagenome assembly ERZ724007
TTGACACCCTAATCCTATGACATAAAAAACTGGCTCTGAAAATCTTAGATTTCCAAAGCCTGTGCATCTGTTCAGGAAAAATCTCAGCCCTCTGCAAGATAGTTCTTTAATGTTTCAAGATCCATTCCGTCGATACCAAAATCCTCCAGAGAATGTCCCATTTCCCAGCAGTCATTTTCTAAAATAACAGTACCCATGTTTACCATACTGTCCATAATCGGAGTATTTACGCCCAAAGCATGACCAAGCTTTGCCCAGGATGCGATTCCAAAGGGAATATCTTCGGAATAATAGCGGTTCTTTACGTCTGCCGGTCCTTTTATCTTTGCAAAGTTCGGATCTGCAGAAATGGCCTCCTGAATATCGTCTGTCTGAACAGCTCCTCCAATTCCATGGGCAGCAATATCTGCCTGATAGCCGAACTTCTCCAAAAGAGCAATCCTTTCTTTATCGATAGCATCGGTCGCTCTTGCAACACAGGGAGTAAAGCCCTCCGTGTAAAAATAGAATTCGCCCTTTGCCAATTCAATGCGCCCTGCATTTAAAATACATCCGGGAACATGGATAATCGGATTCAGGCTGGAAAGTCCGCAGGCAATCACGCTTTCTACCGGTTCAATTCCCTCAAACAGACCTTCTAATTCTGCCATAGTCTCTTCTGTTCTGGAGGATGGCATAACACCGATTTTAAGGGGATTAAAACGGCTCATAATAAGAGATTGACCAGGACCGGTCAGTCTTGTTGCATATGGAAGCGTATGGGATTCTGCAACAACAACGTCCTGGATATTCTTTTTCTTGAATTCTTTCCTGAAAATCAGACTTCCAAAGGTTCCCGGGAGAACCAGAACAATCTGTCCCGGTTTTATCACCTCTGCCAGCTTTTGTGCATAGCTGCTGTGCGCAAAAGAGGGAACTGCCACCAGAATCAATTTTACATCAGCAATCGCTTCCTGCAAATCGGTGGTTACCATTGCCACATGGACCTCACCGCTGCCGCAGGCGCCTTTTAACTCAATGGTTTTTGTGTCAAACACCTTCTGCATATTTGGAGCAAAACGGGCATCCTCATACATATGTACCTCGTATCCGCGCAAGGTCAAATCTGCCGCTGCTGCATGAGCTCCGTTTCCGCCGCCTAAGACCGCTACTTTTTTTGCCATGATGGTTCCTCCTTCATTCCAGTAAATTGATAATTTCATTATAGCACAAATTTTCTGAAATTAACAGAAAATAGGAATACATTTATTCACATTCTGCTGTGAAACATATCAATATCGAGAACCTTCTGCTGAATTTAGAATAAATTCCTAAAGCCTGTCCAGAATTTCTTTTCTCTTGGAATCATATTCTTCTTGAGTAATTAAGCCCTGGTGATATAGGGATTCTAATTTTATAAGCTTGTCTTCGATATTTTCCTGGGATGGCTCTGCAGATGTTTCACTATCTTCTTCAACCACAATTTCATGTGTTGCTATCCCTTTTTCTGTAAATGCATTTTTATAGTGAAAAAATACACCGAAGCCAGCCATAACAGTCCATAAAATCCCAAAAAGCCCAAACATCGGAATCACAATGGTAATTCCTAATATTACAAACAAAATTCCAACAACAAATCCTAACATGGACTGTGTCTTTCCAGGTTTTACTTTTATATTTCTATTTTTCATAAAAGAACCTCCTTGTACAATTCTATATTCCCTGGGGCGCCAGCGATCCGAAAAAAATAAGTGAGGGTGATTAAATGCTTTTAGACAGAAATAGCTCCATAGGCTGCTCATATCCCGGAATATTTATAATAAGACCGCCACAATCCTTATAGCCCAATTTCCTATAAAAATGCTGAGCTTCTTCATCAACTTGCGTTGATGTCAGCAGCAAGCCATATCCCTTCGCCTTCATATCGGATTCCCAGTGCTCCATAAGCTTTTTTCCATACCCTCTTCTATGAAAATCCTGAGAGATAAACAACATGGTACAAAATGGGGTATTATCCCAAAAAAGATTGTATCTCAGCAAACCGATAGGGATATTATTATCTAATAAAACATACCCCCTTTTCTCGTTGACCTTGCTTTCAAATTCCTGTTCGGGTAAATGCTTGTCAAGCTGATACCAAAATGTTTTATCTTCTTTTACAACGTATCTTATTTCGAGCATTTTATCCTCTTTTTTATTCATAAAGCCTCTTTTCACATTTTTTAAGTCTGTCCCATCTCAAAATTTACTATTTGAATAAGTCAATAATCCACCTTACGCGTCCTCCCATATGGAATAAACGAAAACCAAAGAGCCGTATTGGTGCGATCTTTTTTGGGAACAAAATTTCTTTTATTTTTTTAGTCCTTTCGGTTCTCATCTTATACCTCCAATTCAAATCGGGCAAACAGCCAATCGCTGATGATATGGTAATAAAATTTTACCATAAAACGCGAAAAAACGCCAGAAACCTATTGGTTTCCAGCGTTTTTTTTCTCTATGTGTATCTTCCTGCATCGCGGGCAGAAAGCATCCCTCATATTCGCTTGGTCAGTTCGGGATTACTTGCCCATCTGAGCAGCAACCTCAGCTGCGAAGTCCTCGTTCTTCTTCTCCATACCTTCACCGGTCTCGAAACGAACGAATTTCTTAACAGCAACCTTAGCGCCGTTTGCCTTAGCAACCTCAGCAACATACTGAGCAACGGACTGCTTGCCGTCCTCTGCCTTTACATAAACCTGATCCAGCAGGCAGATTTCTTTCATCTCTTTGTTGATACGGCCCTGAATCATGCCCTGAATAACCTTCTCCGGCTTGGAAGCTTCCTTCGGATCGTTCTGGATCTGAGCCATCAGGATGCTCTTCTCATGCTCGATGAAATCAGCGCTTACTTCATCACGGCTGGTGTACATGGGCTTTAATGCTGCAGCCTGCATAGCTACGTTCTTAGCCATCTCTTTAATTGCATCGTTTACAACGTCAGTCTCAACGTCTACCAGAACGCCGATCTTGCCGCCTGCATGGATGTAGGAAGCAACGAAACCGTTCTGCTCCTCAACCTGCTCAAAACGACGAATGTTCATGTTCTCACCGATAATGGAAATCTGAGAAGACAGAGCCTCTTTTACAGTCAGAGTCTCGTCCTTTGCCCACTTCTCAGCGAAGAACTCGTCCATATCTTTTGCAGAGGTGGTCAGAGCCTGTGCTGCTACATCTGCTACGTAAGCCTGGAATTTTGCATTCTTAGCTACGAAGTCAGTCTCTGCGTTTACTTCAACGACAACAGCCTTCTTACCGTCCTCGGTAATAGCGGTATCAACGATACCCTCAGCAGCGATACGGCCAGCCTTCTTTGCTGCACCAGCCAGTCCCTTTTCTCTCAGGAACTCTACGGCCTTGTCCATATCACCATCGGTAGCTGCAAGAGCCTTTTTGCAATCCATCATGCCGGCTCCGGTCATTTCTCTTAATTCTTTTACCATTGCTGCAGTAACTGCCATTGTTTTTTCCTCCATGATTGTTATTCAGCCTGCGCAATGATACGCAGGCTGAAATATTTTTCTAATTAAGCCTCTTCGGTTTCCTCTTCAGCACCAAACTCTTCAGCGAAGTCAGCACCAGCCTCACCCTGATTTGCCTCAATAACAGCGTCTGCCATCTTAGCAACGATCAGTTTTACAGCTCTGATAGCATCATCGTTACCCGGGATAACGTAATCCAGCTCTTCCGGATCGCAGTTGGTATCTGCAATACCGATTAACGGAATACCCAGAGTATGAGCTTCCTGTACGCAGATTCTTTCCTTTTTCGGATCTACGATGAAAATAGCATCCGGAAGTTTCTTCATCTCTTTGATACCGCCCAGGTTCTTCTCCAGCTTCTCCCACTCTTTCTTCAGTGCGATAACTTCCTTCTTCGGCAGAACATCAAAAGTTCCGTCCTCGGACATAGCCTCGATCTCTTTCAGTCTGTTGATACGGCTCTGAATGGTCTTGAAGTTGGTCAGCATACCGCCTAACCATCTCTCGTTTACATAGTACATACCGCAGCGCTCTGCCTCAGTCTTGATAGCATCCTGAGCCTGCTTCTTGGTACCTACAAACAGAATGGTGCCGCCGTTGGCAGCGATCTCGGATACTGCATTGTAAGCCTCATCTACCTTGCCAACAGATTTCTGCAGGTCAATGATGTAGATGCCGTTTCTCTCGGTGTAGATATACGGAGCCATCTTGGGGTTCCATCTTCTGGTCTGGTGTCCGAAATGAACACCTGCTTCTAACAGCTGCTTCATAGAAATAACGCTCATGTTTCTTACCTCCAATTGGTTTTTACTTCCGCCTGCCTCTTGTGCTTCCTTCGGGACCTGATTTCAGGCACCGCCGTCAGAATCAGCAGACGTGATTTTTATCAGCCTTTTTATCCTACCATATCTTCCATGGTTTGACAAGAGGGGATTTTGATTTTTTCTGAACTCACATGAATTTCCTGTGATAAAGAAGCCCCCGAGCTTCTCCGCCTGCGGCGGGGGGCTTCTGGAATAAAATTCTCTTCCGCCTCATGGCGATCCCTGCGGAGCATTTTTGTTTCACAGGACGTAGTTTCCTGTGGAACAAAAAACTGCGCCCGGAATCAGAAAGCGAACAGAGACGTTCTGATCCCGGGCGCAGATGTTTAAGCATTATTTATCTGCCTTGATATTTTTCAGTTCATCAAATACCACATCATTTAGTACTTTAATGTAGGTTCCCTTCATACCGGAGGAACGTGATTCAATAACGCCGGCGCTTTCAAATTTTCTGAGAGCGTTTACAATCACGGAACGGGTGATTCCTACCCGGTCTGCAATCTTGGAAGCAACAAGAATACCCTCATTGCCGTCCAACTCCTCAAAAATATGGGTAATGGCCTCTAACTCAGAGAAGGACAGGGTGCTGATTGCGGACTTGACAATCTGAACCTTTCGAATCTCTTCGGCATTTTCCTCATTGACGGAACGCATCATTTCCAGTCCTACGACTGTAGTTCCGTATTCGCTTAAGATAATATCATCAATATCATACTGTTCGTCGCACTTGTAGATAAACAGGGTGCCAAGTCTCTCTCCTGCAATATCAATCGGGGTGATGATAGCCTGGTACTTTTTTACATATTCCTCTGCAAAGCCCAGAGTCGCCAGATTGACGTTTTCCTTTGTAGAAAGGATGCTTAAAAGACGCTCGTTAAACATCGGATCCACAAATCCGCCCACCTGGTCCTCGATAAGCTCCTCAATTTCATCAACTCCGGGGCACAGACCTACGCCAAGTACCTTTCCCTTCCGGCTGATAACCAGAATATTTGAGCAGAGAATATCACTCAATACTTTACAAATGTCATTGAATACAACTTTGTGTGAATTATTATTGTGTAATAATTTGTTTATTTTTCTAGTTTTGTCCAAAAGCTGTACACTCATATCGAAAAACCTCCTCAATTATTTGACAGTCCTCGTCCAATCGTACTACACTAAGTAAATATTAACACGATTCGCCAATAATAACAATAGTTTTTCGATTTATTTTGACTATTTTAATTATTAGATTATTTATCTTTTAAATTCATACTATATCCGCACTGTTCTTCGGAACAAAGAAGGCGATTTCCCTTTTCCACCATATAGCTTCCGCACTTGGGACACTTTTCGGATGACGGCTTCTGCCAGGACATAAAGTCACAGTCCGGATTATTTTCACAGCCATAATACCGGCGTCCCTTTTTCGTCTTTTTGATTACAACATCCTTGCCGCACTTGGGACAGGCTACGCCGATTTTTTCCAGATAGGGTTTTGTATTCTTGCAGTCCGGAAATCCCGGGCAGGCCAGGAATTTTCCGTGGGGACCGTATTTTACCACCATGTTCCGACCGCAGACATCACAGATGACATCGGTTACTTCATCAGCAATTTTAATGGATTCCAGTGTTTTTTCCGCAGTTTTTACAGCCTCATCCAGATCCGGATAGAAGTTGCGGACAATGGTTTTCCATTTTACAGTTCCGTCTGCCACCTTATCCAGCAAAAGCTCCATATTGGCAGTAAAGCTGATATCTACAATACTCGGGAAACAGTGCTTCATAATTCCGTTGACTGCCTCGCCCAGTTCTGTTACATAAATATTTTTATTTTCCTTTGTAACATAACGTCTTGCCAGAATCGTTGTGATTGTCGGTGCATAGGTACTGGGACGTCCGATTCCCTGCTCTTCCAGAGCTTTTACAAGAGAAGCTTCTGTATAGTGAGCCGGAGGCTGTGTAAAATGCTGGCTTGGATCCAGATCCTGAAGCTCCAGTACATCTCCCTGCTCCAGCTTGCCAAGCAAAGTATTGCTCTCCTCTTTTTCGTCGTCCTGAACGTAAACGGACATAAAGCCGTCAAAGGACAGCCGTGAAGCAGAAAGAGTAAACAGGTAATCTCCTGCGCCCACCTTTACAGAGGTAGTATCGTAAACAGCCGGCTGCATTCTGCTGGCAGTAAACCGTTTCCAGATCAACTGGTAAAGACGGAACTGATCCCTCTGCAGAGATTCTTTTACAAGAGTCGGGGTCAGAGAAATATCGGTAGGACGGATTGCCTCGTGGGCATCCTGAATCTTTCCGCTGTTTTTTCTGCTCTGCTCTGTCTGAAGCACATACTGCTGGCCATACTGCTCGCCAATATACTGTCTGGCTGCCTGATCTGCCTCTTCTGCAATTCTGGTAGAGTCTGTACGCAGATAAGTGATCAGACCAATGGTACCGTGTCCCTTTACATCTACGCCTTCATAAAGCTGCTGGGCCAGACGCATGGTTTTCTGAGTGGAAAAATTCAGAACCTTAGATGCTTCCTGCTGCAGGGTACTGGTGGTAAAAGGAATCGGCGGCTTCTTTGTTCTTTGACCGTTCTTTACGTCTTCTACAACATACTGACAGTTTTCCAGCCCCTTTAAAATTTCGTCCAGCTCCTGTTTGCTGTGAATCGCTGTTTTCTCCGTTCTGGTTCCGTAAAACTTTGCGTGAAGCGCTTTCCTTCCGCCCTTCTGAAGCAGCCGGGCTTCCAGATTCCAGTATTCCTCCGGAATAAAGGCGCTGATTTCATCCTCACGGTCACAAATCATACGCAGAGCCACAGACTGAACACGTCCGGCACTTAATCCCCGCTTTACCTTGGCCCACAAAAGCGGGCTGATGCTGTAGCCTACCATCCGGTCCAGAATTCTCCGTGTCTGCTGGGCATCCACCAGATTCATATCCAGCTCTCTTGGATTCTTCAGAGATGCTTTTACTGCATTTTTTGTAATCTCGTTAAAGCTGATGCGGTAAACCTTTTTATCCTTGGCCTCATCCAGCTTCAGCGCTTTTGTCAGATGCCAGGAAATTGCTTCTCCCTCCCGGTCAGGGTCCGTTGCAAGATAGATTTTATCAGCCTTCTTTACTTCTTTCCGAAGCTTTGCCAGAATGTCCCCTTTTCCGCGGATTGTTATATATTTGGGTTCGTAATCATTTTCCGCATCAATTCCCATTGTACTTTTCGGAAGATCGCGGACATGACCGTTTGAGGCATCCACCACATAGGTAGATCCCAGAAACTTACGAATTGTCTTTACTTTTGCAGGTGATTCCACAATAACTAAATTGTTTGCCATAGCCACTCCTAAATGTGAAACATTATAATTGTTTTCCATAATAGTGATTTGCAGACCGATAGGCATAACCGCCCAGCTCCAGCTCCATTAAAACAGCCATACATTCGCTGAGTGGGAGTCCGGTTTCGGACAATATCTCATCTATGTGCTTCGGTTTGAAATCCAAGCAACTATACACCATTTTTTCTTTCTTGGCAAGTCCATTTACATCTTTTTCATACATAATTAATGTTTTTTGATGTTTTAATCCTAAATATTCCAAAATATCATTGGGCAATATTGCTATATGAGCCCCCTGCTGAATCAGTTTATTGCATCCTGCGCTCAGCAGATCTGTCACCCGTCCCGGAACAGCGAAAATCTCCCGTCCCTGATTCAGTCCCAGCTCTGCGGTAATAAGGGAACCGCTTTTTTCTCTGGCTTCCACCACTAAAACTGCATCAGCCAGTCCACTGATCAGCCTGTTTCTCATGGGGAAGTTTCGCGGGCGCGGCGGCTCACCCATGGGAAACTCGGAAATGATTCCGCCCTGCTCTTTCATTTTTTCAAAAAGCCGGTAGTGCTCCGGCGGATAACACTGGCTGAGCCCGCACCCCAGTATTCCAAAAGTCGGCTGTCCTGCTTTCAGGGCGCCTTTGTGAGCCGCCCCGTCAATTCCCGCAGCCAGCCCGCTGATAATCTGAACACCCTCTGCAGCCAGAGCTTTGGCAAAAGCACCTGCGATCTGCTCCCCGTAAGAAGAACAGCCTCTTGCGCCGACAACAGCCACAGACGGCTTTTCATCTGACGGCAATGCTCCGTACAGAAAAAGTCCCATGGGATAATCGCTGATTTCCAAAAGACGCTGCGGGTATTCTGAATCCAGAGGAGTCACAAACCGTATTTTTTTATCCTTCAATGCATCATATGCGCTGCTGCACCTGGAAAACTCTTTTTTCCACTGCAAAAGTCCGTTTTTCTGGGTCGGAGTCAGAATCCGTGCCTCGTCTAACGCAGTTTCTTCTATATTAATAAGCTCCTGATAACCTCCAAAATGACTTCCCAGTTTCCGAATCGACACAGCACCCAGGCAGGGACAGCAGCACATCCAATATAAAGCCCGTTTTTCTTCCGCATTTTTTTCTTTCATGATTCTTCCCGCCCCCAATACCGTTCCTCCAGATCCCGATATCCCACTGCCTCAACAAGATGAAGCTTCTGAATCTTATCCTGACCATCCAGATCTGCTATGGTGCGGGCTACCCGAAGCAGCTTTTGACAGCCTCTGGCACTCAGGCCAAGTCGTTGAAAGACCATCTGTAAAAATGCTTCTTCCTGATCTCCCAGACGGCAGAAGCTGCGGATTTCCCGATTCCCCATCTCACTGTTAAAAATAATTCCTGTTCCTGAAAACCGTTTTTCCTGAATCATTCTTGCCCGTTCTACTCTTTCCCGTATGAATGAAGAGGATTCGTTTACTTCCTGTCTGCGAATGTCATGATAGGAAACCGGCGCCGCCTCCACGCACAGATCAATCCGGTCCAAAAGCGGCCGTGATATTTTCCCAAGATATTTTCGTACCTGAAGGTCTGAGCAGGTACACTTCTGCCGATCCGGATAGTAGCCGCAAGGGCATGGATTCAGCGCGGCTGCCAGCATAAAATGCGCCGGAAACTCGCAGGTTCCCTGTACTCTCGCTACAGTAACCTTTCTGTCCTCCATGGGCTGGCGAAGAATTTCCAGTGTTTTTTTCTCAAATTCCGGAAGCTCGTCAAGAAATAAAACACCTCGGGAGGCCAGAGAAATTTCACCCGGGCGGGGAATCATCCCTCCTCCTGTCAAAGCCTGTGCGCTGATCGTATGATGAGGCGCACGAAACGGCCGTTCCCGCATCAGCGCCCTTCCCTGAGGAAGCAGTCCGCAGATGCTGTATACCTGAGATACCTCCAGCTGCTCTGCCTGCGTAAGCTCCGGCATAATCGTAGGAATTCTGCGGGCGATCATGCTCTTTCCGCTGCCGGGAGGACCAATGTACAAAATGTTGTGAAATCCGGCCACAGCAACCTCCGTCGCCCGTCTCACCATCTTCTGACCATTAACCTCCGAAAAATCAACAGCATAAACGCTCTCTTCACCGCCGTCTGTACTGCGGACAGACGGCTTTATCTGATCCGGACGGTTCAGAAGATCCACAAGCTCTCCGATACTGCGGACTTTTATAATTTCAATCTGTTCTACTGCCAGACCCTCCGCAATGTTTTCTTCTGCCAGAAAGCACCTGCTCATTCCTGCCCGGCTCATGGCCAGAACCATCGACAGAACGCCCCTCACCGGTTTGATTCTCCCGTCAAGCCCCAGTTCCCCCAGGAATGCGGAATCCTTCAAAAGTGTTGGTTCTATCACCCCGTAAGAGGCCAGAACGGCCACCGCAACCGGCAAATCACAGCCGGTTCCGTCTTTCCGCACATTGGCCGGTGAAAGGTTCACAGTTACTCTCATAGAAGGAAGGCGAAAGCCGGAATTGCGGATCCCTGTCCTGACTCTCTCCTCTGCCTCCCTGACCTCGGAAGCCAGATATCCTACCATATGAAAAGAAGGCAGTCCCGGACTGACATCTGCCTCTACCTGTACGACATAGCCCTCCATCCCGGTAAGGCCGCCGCTGTAAACTCTGCTGAACAATAAAACCCTCCTTGTATCCACTCTTTTATGCGGTGCTGAAGCACCTGTAATAAACGATAGTTCTATTCTTTCCATGGAAAAAGTACGAATTGTACGAAACATCAGATTGATAAAGATAGGATTACTATAACCCGGACAGGGAAAATATGCAAGGGAAATCGTTCGACAAAAAACGCAGGGCCGTACACGCGTTTTGCGTATACAGCCCTGCTGCATCTTATTTGTTCTGTTATTGTATCCCGGTCAATTATTTCAGGAATGCGCCAAACAGAATACTTGCGATAATCAGTACAATACCTCCGCCCAGACGGGAAGAAAGCTGTGCGTATGCAATCAGACCCATACGATCACAGGCACCCAGTACTGCCAGGTCTCCGGAACCACCGCGGTTTGCCATACACAGACCGGCAGTAATAGCAGAGTCGATCGGGAAGAATCCAACCAGGTATCCGACAAGAGCAGAACCGATGATTGCGCCAACTACAATAGCAAGTGCAATCACTACGTTGCCCGGGGTAATTGCCTTGGCCAGCTCAATGATGTTGGTATCAACACCTACGCCTACCATAATGATCAGAATCAGGTTTGCAGTAAAGAAGGACTGCAGTTTTTTTGCTGCTGCACGGACATTTTCCGGCACAATTCCTAATGCTGCCACCAGTGCGACAAAAATAATCATGTAGGCAAACTGATGAATGGCAACACCGAAAATAGTCGGAAGCAGAGTCTTGGCAAACAGACGTCCCAGAGCATAAAAGCCAATCGCCAGGAAGAAAGCACCGCCCAGATCCTTCATGCCTACTGCTACTTTTTTATCTTCTGTAGCAAAATCTCCGCCTTTACGGATCAGCTGTGTTCCGTCGCCGGTCCAGCTTGTTTTCTTCTCACCAATCTTTTTCAGGATTGCTGCAGTCAGAATTGCAAAAATATTGGCAATTGTTAAAATGGTAATTGCAAAGGAATAGTAGTTAGCGGCCGGATCGCCGGTAACTGTTTCATAAATCTGGCTTAAAGGAACTGCGCCTGCACCGTTTCCGCCGCCCATAATCGGACACACATATTTCAGCAGAATGTCAACCGGGCTGATTCCAAACAGAAAACCTGCTGCAATGCCCAGAATGCCTGCGCCTAAAAGACCTCCGAAAATAGCCGGAATATAACCTGCAAAGGAACGAATCAGCAGCTTTCTGTCCAGAGCCAGAATGGAGCCGGTGATCAGGAAGATAATGAAGAAAGAAAGGAAATCTGCATCATCCATAATCATAATCATTCCATCTGCATACTTCTGCGGAATCAGTTTATAGGTAAACAGAAATGCAGATACCAGGAAGGTCAGAACAAGGCCGCCTCCAATGTAGCTGTTCCAGAAAGGAATCCGTTCACCAATCTCGTTGCAGATAAGACCAATTGCAAGCATCAGTGCAAAACAGCCTGCCAGATCGGCAGAAAGAGCACCTGTTGCCGCTGCTGCAATAACAATTACTGCAATTGCTCCGGCCAGCCACCAGGGCATACCGAATGTTTTCAGAGTAAATCCTTTGTTTTCAGCCATAAATATCATACCTCCATATATTGGTTTATCTTTGCTCTGCCTGCAGAGCATGTTCTATAATCACCCGGCGGTCCCCAATCCGCCGGGATAATTATTTTTTTCGTGAACCTGAGAATTAATCCTCAAATTCATACTCCTTAATCTCCCGCACAACATCAATAATGCTTCCGTCACGGGCTTCGATAACACCTACAACTCTGTTACCAAACTGAACCGGGTCCGGCTCGCCGACAATCGAATATGCAATATCGCGCAGCTCTTCGATGGTCTTTAAGGGCAGATTGGTATCCTTCAGACAGTCAATCAGATCCTGTCTTCTCGGATTGATAGCCACACCGTAGTCAGTAACTACCACATCAACCGTCTCGCCCGGTGTGGTTACTGTTGTCACGTTGGTACAGATTGCCGGAATTCTTCCCTGAAGAAGAGGCGCAATTACAATTGTGCATTTTGCACCTGCTGCCGTATCCGGATGTCCTCCCTGGGCACCGGTAATCATACCGTCAGATCCTACTACTACGTTGCAGTTAAAGTTTACATCTACTTCCAGAGAAGCCAGAATGACGAAATCCAGCTGATTTACATAGGCGCCCTTATTAAAGGGATTTGCGTATTCAGAACCGGAAATCTCAATATGGTTCGGATTCTTTTTAATAGATTCAATAGCGCCAAGATCAAAGTCCTGGGTATCAACTACCTTGCGGATCAGACCCTTTTCCAGCAGATTGCAGATAGGAGTAGTAATTCCGCCAAGAGCCAGTCCCATGGTAATGCCTCTCTCCTCCATGATCTTTCCAAGAGAAATGGTAGAAGCAATGGAAGCTCCGCCAACGCCGGTCTGATAGGAAAATCCATCCTTAAAATAAGGGGTGTTGACTACAACCTGGGTACAGTAATCTGCCATTTTCAGCTTTCTCAAATCTGTAGTCGGCTTTGCTGCACCGGAAGCAATCTTGGCCGGATTTCCGATTTCATCTACAACAACCACATAGTCCACATCAATCATGGAAATGCTGGCCGGAATATTCGGGAAAGGAACCAGGCAGTCTGTAATTGCCACAACCTTATCTGCATACTGGGCATCCACCATCGCATAGGAAAGAACGCCGCAGTCGCTTTTGCCTCCGTTTGCTCTCATATTGCCGCACTTGTCACAGGTAGGTGCTCCGATAAAGGAAATATCCAGATGAACCTCGCCGGATTCAATCGCACGGACACGTCCGCCGTGAGAACGCATAATAGCAATATCACGAAGCTTTCCTGTAGAAATCGCTTCACCGATTTTGCCGCGGACACCGGAGGACTGAATTCCTACAATGGTGCCGTCCTCAATCATGGGCAGCAGAGCATCGTGGGCTTTTCCCAGAGAGCTGGCACAGATGGTCAGTCCCTTAATTCCCATTTTGTGAATTTCTTCCATTACCATAGTAACGACATAGTCACCCTCGCGGAAATGATGATGGAAGCCCAGGGTCATACCGTCCCGGATTCCACACAGCTTCAGAACCTCGGCAATAGAAGCAACCTGCTTGTCCCTGGCAGGATCTCCGTTGGCTCTTACCTTCGGGGCGCCCTTCTGATATTCTACGCCTGCATTGGCGTATGCGCCTTTAAAAATATCCTTTCCGGTGGCCTTTAAGACCTCTTCCGGGATTTCTCTACCTACTGCATTTATCATTTTACAGTTCCCCCTCATATACGCCTGATGCTTTGGCCAGAGCAATGGTTCTCTTTGCTCCGTCATAGAAAGCGATATCAATCATCTTGCCGTCTACGGTAAATACGCCGATACCCATAGCTTTCTTTTCTTCGATTTCCTTTACTACCTTTTCCGCAAAAATGATTTCCTTCTGAGTTGGAGTAAATACTTTATGTACTACATCAATCTGACGGGGATTAACCAGAGACTTTCCGTCAAAGCCCATCATCTTAATCATTTTTACTTCTTCCTCAAATACATCCATTGCATCCAGATTGGTAAATACGGTATCCCAGCACTGTACTCCGGCTGCTCTTGCTGCCATAATCATGTGCTGTCTTGCTCCCTGCAGCTCCACTCCGGTTCCGGTAATTACGGTCTGCAGATCCTTGGTGTAATCTCCTCCGGAAAGTGCAATACCAATCAGACGATCGGAGGATTCACATACCTCCAGAGCATTCAGCACACCGCGGCAGGATTCCAGGGCGGCCATCAGAAGCATGGAACCTTCCGGTCTTCCGAATTCTCTTTCTGCAGCCAGCACATGCTCTTCTACTGTGCGCACATCCTGAGCGGATTCTGTCTTTGCAATACGGATGACGTCGGCTCCGCCTGCCACGCAGACGCGAATATCCTCTTTCCAGTGAGGAGTGTCCAGACCATTGATACGGACAACACGTTCTACGCCTCTGTAATCAATCTCCTGTAACGCATGATACAGAGAATAGCGGGCAGCGTCTTTCTGATTTTCTGCTACCGCATCCTCCAGATCCAGCATAATGGAATCAGGACGATAAATATAAGGGTCTTTAATCAGACCCGGCTTCTGACAGTTTAAAAACATCATGGAGCGTCTTAATCTTTTTTTATTGGGATGACTCATCTGATTACACCTCCCCACGGAAGATTTTCAGTAATATCATTGGAACGGTATACTGCGCATTCCACACGCGCTTTTAAGGTACAGTCCAGTGCACCCTTATCTACCACAGTCACCTTTGCATTTTTAACATCCAGACGATCTAACGTCTCGAGAATTGTTGCTTTAATCTGTTTTCCGAACTGATGAATCACACTGCTTTCGATGGAAAGCTCAATGCCATTGCCCGGTTCTACGGTTACCTGAGCATCACTGGATTCCAGCGTGCCTGCCATAGCAGCTTTCTTAACTTCCATTTTCTTCCTCCTTTTGTCCAAAGACAAGTTATGCCTGAATCAGCGGAGAAGAACGATCTCCGTCATTTCAACTGAATTCAGTGTATCATTTCAAATACAATTGTGCAAATACATATATCATTATGCTGATTATAGTTTTTTTATTATGTCTTTCTGATTTTTTTATGATTTTCCGTTTCTTTTATCACTTTTTTCAATCATATCTGCCACAGGATTGTGGGCCGCGCCCAGGGAGCTGGCACAGATGGTAATGTCACGGATTCCCATGGCAGCAACCTCTTCCATGACCATGTTTACCACATAATCTCCGTCCCGGAAATGGTGATGGAAAGACAGCACCATTCCATCCCGGATGCCGCACCGCTCCAGGGCCTCGCGGATCGAGCCGGTCAGCTTACTCTGTCCTGGTCTGACAAAGCCTCTGACTGCAGGCGCCGCTTTTTGATAGGTCTGCTGATCTCTGGCATAGGCTCCGGCGTATCCTGCTTTTTTGTACCTTTCCAGAATTGCATCGGGAATTTCCCGGCCTGCTGCATTTTTCATAAAATCTGCCTCCTTTTCTTCTTTATATTTTCTTTTCATCTTGTTTTTACCCGGATTTTTCTGCAAAATATACAAACGATTTCCCATTTTCTGCATTGAATTCATACTATTTTTATGGTATCATACGTTTAGTCACATAGCTAATACGATTCTTTCTATACTAGCTATAACTTTTTAATTATGGGGGATTTTCAATGAATATCAAACATGCACAATATATGCTCACTGTGCTGAAGGAAGGGAGCATTACAGCAGCTGCCAAAAAGCTTTACATTTCCCAGCCGTCTTTAAGCCAGATGATTAAGCTGGTGGAAAATACACTGGGAACACCGATTTTTAACCGCTCAACGGATCCCATTACTCTGACTTATGCGGGAGAAAAATACATAGAAGCTGCCAAAAAAATCCTCACCATCAATGACAACCTGATTAAAGAAATTGAAGAAATCAACCACGAAGAGCATGGCACCATCAAGCTGGGAATTCCGGTACAGCGGGCCATGCAGGTCATGCCCTATGTCCTTCCCCGATTTTATGCCAGATACCCACATGTAAAGGTAGATGTGCGGGAAAGCGGTTCTGCAAACACAGAGGCGGCTGTTCTGGACGGCAATGTTGATCTGGCCTGCCTGACTACCTATCCCAAGCACGAGGAGCTGAATTATATTCTGATTGAAGAAGAAGAGCTGGTTCTTCTGACCAGCCGCAATTCTCAGCTTGCGAAACGGATTCCTTCCGGAACGCCGATCTCTATTACAGAGGCAAAAAATGAAAAATTCATCAGCAGCAAGGTCGGACACAGTGTCCGGGATACCCAGGATCGCCTTTTTGTTACCTATGATATTCAGCCGGAGATCCTGATGGAAACCTCCAGTATTGAGGTGGGAAAACGTACCGCGATTGCCTGTGATGCCGTGATGATTTGTCCGATTAACTATATAGAAATGACGCCTGAGCTGCATCCCG
>ENA-UONQ01001885-UONQ01001885.1-human-gut-metagenome-genome-assembly--contig:-CS26-NODE-1885-length-16190-cov-5.247536_pt1 | contig 16190 bp, 14 predicted proteins | sample MGYA00242460_ERZ724007 | MGnify/ENA metagenome assembly ERZ724007
AAACGCCAAAATTTGAACATCGCAATGGCTGCCTCATATACGGGCTGTATTATTTTTGCGAATATCTGCCATTCGATTTTCCACATGGAAAAAACGGCGGACTTTTGCCGAAACGCCCTTGACAAGCGGGGGAACTCATGATACTGTATTGAAAGTTTATAGACAGATAAGGAGCGATGCACTGTGACCGCAATTTTGAAAAACGCACAGATGTTCCGACACGGCGTATTTTCCCGCGGCGATGTTTCCGCTGATATGGGTCCCCGTGTTTCCCGAGGCGGCAGTGATTCCCCCTTTTCCGTGGATGCTTCCTCTTTTGTGATATTACCCGGTTTCGTTGATGTTCATGTACATCTTCGGGAACCGGGTTTTTCTTATAAAGAGACCATTCGCACCGGCTCCCTTGCGGCGGCTCACGGTGGCTATACGGCTGTGTGCGCCATGCCGAACCTGAACCCGGTGCCGGACAGCTTGGAGCATCTTCAGCCGGAGCTGGAGGCCATCCGCCATGACGCGGTGGTTCGGGTGCTGCCCTATGGTGCTATCACCCGGGGGGAGCAGGGGGAGGCGCTGGCGGAGCTGGAGGCCATGGCCCCCTATGTAGTGGCCTTTTCCGATGACGGGAAGGGCGTGCAGAACCGGAATATGATGCGCCGGGCCATGCAGGAGGCCAAGCGCCTCGGCAAGTTGATCGTGGCCCACTGCGAGGACAACACCCTGCTTCACGGCGGCTATATCCACGATGGCGCCTACGCCAAGGCCCACGGCCACCGGGGCATCTGCTCCGAGAGCGAGTGGCGGCCCATTCAACGGGATCTGGAGCTGGTGCGGGAGACGGGCTGCGGCTATCACGTCTGCCACATCTCCACCAAGGAGAGCGTGGACCTGATCCGCAAGGCCAAGGCCGAGGGTCTGAACGTCACCTGTGAGACCGGCCCCCACTATCTGTTGCTGGATGACGCCATGCTGGAGGAGGACGGGCGCTTTAAGATGAACCCGCCGCTTCGGGATAAGGCCGACCGGGAGGCGCTGTTAGAGGGATTGGCGGACGGAACCATTGACATGATCGCGACGGACCACGCGCCCCACAGCGCTGAGGAAAAAAGCCGGGGCTTAGAAAAGAGCGCCATGGGTATCGTAGGGCTGGAAACGGCCTTCCCACTGCTCTATACGCATCTGGTAAAGCACGGTGTCATTTCCTTTGCCCGCTTGATGGAGCTGCTTCATGACGCGCCCTGCCGCCGCTTCGGCATTGCGCCGGACACCGGCTTTACCGTGTTTGATTTGAACCGCACCTATCCGATTGACCCCGCTGAATTTTTGTCCATTGGCCGGGCCACGCCCTTTGCGGGCTGGAGCGTACAGGGCCGCTGCCTGCTGACAGCCATGGAGGGGCGGGCGGTCTGGTATGATAAAACCTTGCTGGAAGGAGAGGACGCCGAATGAAGGAGACGCTGCTGACTGTTTTGGAAAATACCCGGCTGGCAGAGGGCATTTACCGTCTGCGGCTGACGGGGGACACCTCTGCCATCACTGCGCCGGGGCAGTTTGTGAACCTGAAGCTCTCCGGCTTCTACCTTCGCCGCCCTATTTCCGTGTGCGACTGGACGGAGGGGGAGCTGACCCTCATTTATAAGGTGCTGGGACATGGCACGGAGGCCATGACCCGTATGACCCCCGGCGCGGAGCTGAACGTGCTGACGGGGCTCGGCAACGGCTACGATGTATCCCGGGCAGGGGCGCGGCCCCTGCTGGTGGGCGGCGGCGTGGGTATTCCCCCGCTGTACGGCCTTGCCAAGCGCCTGACGGAGCGGGGCTGTCGTATTGCGGCAGTGCTGGGCTATAACCGGGCCTCTGAAATCTTTCTGGCGGAGGAGCTGAAAGCGCTGGGGGCGGAGGTCATTGTGGCCACCGCCGATGGCAGCGCCGGGATAAAGGGCCTTGTAACGGACGGTATGGCCGCCGTTTCCGATTATACCTATCTCTACACCTGCGGCCCGGAGCCTATGCTGAAAGCGGTATACGGTGTATGCAGGACCTCCGGCCAGTTCAGCTTTGAGGAGCGGATGGGCTGCGGCTTCGGAGCCTGTATGGGTTGCTCCTGCAGGACGAAATACGGCAATAAGCGTATCTGTAAGGAGGGCCCGGTGCTGGAAAAGGAGGAGATCGTATGGTGAATACAAAAGTGACCCTCTGCGGCGTGGAGCTGGACAATCCCGTCATCCCCGCCAGCGGCACCTATGGCTACGGCTATGAGTTTGCGGAGCTGTATGACATCAATCTGTTGGGCACGTTCTCCTTCAAGGGGACTACCCGGGAGCCCCGCTACGGCAATCCCACGCCCCGCATTGCGGAGTATGCCGGGGGCCTGCTGAACGCGGTGGGACTGCAAAATCCCGGCGTGGACGCGGTAATCGAAACGGAGCTGCCGAAGCTGAAGCAGGTCTTCCACAAGCCGGTGATGGCGAATATCAGCGGCTTTTCAGTAGCGGAATACGCCGAGGTCTGCGAAAAGCTGGACGCCCAGGAGCAGGTGGGCTGGCTGGAGGTGAATATCTCCTGTCCCAATGTCCATGGCGGCGGCGCGGCCTTCGGCGCGGATCCCAAGTCCGCCGCGGAGGTGACGCGGGCGGTTCGGGCAGTGACAAAAAAGCCCATTATTTTAAAGTTGTCCCCCACAGCGGCGGATATCGCCGCCGTGGCGAAAGCCTGCGAGGACGCAGGGGCGGATGGCGTCAGCCTCATCAACACCCTGCCGGGGATGCGGATCGACCTGAAGCGGCGCCGCCCGCTGCTGGCCAACGGCACCGGCGGGATGTCCGGGCCGGGAATGCTGCCGCTGGCGGTGCGGATGGTGTATCAGGTCTACGAGGCGGTGAAGATCCCCATTGTAGGCATGGGCGGCGTTTCCACGGCGGAGGATGTTATCGAGCTGATGCTGGCAGGCGCCACCGCCGTGGGCGTGGGGGCGGCCAATTTGGTGGAGCCCTTTGCCTGCGAGCATATTATTGAGAATTTGCCTGCCGTGATGGAGCGGTATGGCATGGAAAATCTGACAGAGATCATAGGAGGAGCACATCATGGGTAAGGACGTTATCATTGCGCTGGACTTTGACAGCAAGGAAAAAACACTGGCTTTTCTGGACCGCTTCACGGAGGAAAAGCCCTTTGTGAAGATCGGCATGGAGCTGTTTTACGCCGAAGGGCCCTCCATCGTGCGGGAAATTCGCGGTCGCGGACATAAAATCTTTTTGGATCTCAAGCTGCATGACATTCCCAACACCGTGAAAAAGGCCATGGCGGCATTGTCCGCGCTGGATGTGGACATCGTGAACCTCCACGCCGCCGGTACCGGCGCCATGATGACCGCCGCGCTGGAGGGTCTCACCCGGCCCGACGGCACCCGTCCGCTGCTCATCGCCGTGACACAGCTGACCTCTACCGATCAGGAGCGCATGGAGCGGGAGCTGTGGATTGAAAAGCCTCTTGCCGAGGTGGTGATGCACTATGCCGAAAACGCCGCGCAGGCGGGCCTGGACGGCGTGGTGTGCTCTCCGCTGGAGGCGGGCGTTGTCCATGAGCGCTGTGGCAAGGACTTTCTCACCGTGACCCCCGGCGTCCGCTTCGCCGATGGAGACGTGGGCGACCAGAAACGGGTCACCACCCCGGAAAGAGCCCGGGAACTGGGCTCCGACTATATCGTGGTGGGCCGGCCCATCACGCAGGCAGAGGACCCTGTGGCCGCCTATCGCCGCTGCGTGGCGGAGTTCGTAGGCTGAGAACAAAAAAGCAAAATAAAATTTTGTGGATAGATAAAGGAGAGAACGATGGAGCATATCAATGTGCGCGTTGCCAAGCGCCTGCTGGAGATTCGGGCGGTATTTCTCCGCCCGCAGGAGCCCTTTACATGGGCCAGCGGCATCAAAAGCCCGATTTACTGCGATAACCGGCTGATTCTCACGGCCCCTGAGGCGAGAAACGAGGTGGAGCAGGCCATTGCGGACGCCGTAAAGCGGGAGTATCCGGCGGCGGAGGTCCTGATGGGAACGGCCACGGCGGGCATCGCCCACGCCGCCATCGCCGCGCATCTGCTGGGCCTGCCCATGGGCTATGTCCGCTCCGGCAATAAAGACCACGGCCGCCAGAACCGCATTGAGGGACGTCTGGACAAGGGTGAGAAGGTTGTGGTCATCGAGGACCTCATTTCCACCGGCGGCAGTGTGCTGGAAACGGTGGAAGCCCTCCGGGAAGCGGGGGCCGAGGTGCTGGGCGTGGTGAGCATTTTCACCTACGGCATGAAAAAGGGCATTGAGCGGATGGCGGCGGCCAACGTGAAGAACGTGAGCCTGACCGATTTGGACACCATCGCGCAGGTAGGTGCTGCAGAGGGCTATATCTCTCAGGAGGATGTGGCCCGGCTGCTGAAATTCCGGGAGAACCCGTCCGATGAAAGCTGGATTCAGGGAGGAGAAAACTGACATGGAAAATTTGATCGACATTATGCAGCTCTCTGTAGAAGAGATCGACGCACTGGTGCAAAAGGGCTGCGACATTATGGCCAACCCTGCCGCATACGCCCATAAGTGCGACGGAAAAATTCTGGCAACGCTGTTTTTTGAACCCTCCACCCGCACCCGCCTGAGCTTTGAGAGCGCCATGCTGTCTCTTGGCGGACAGGTGCTGGGCTTTTCCTCCGCCGCCAGCTCCTCCGCCTCCAAGGGCGAGAGCGTGGCGGATACCATCCGGGTGGTCAGCGCCTACTGCGATATCATCGCCATGCGGCACCCCAAGGAGGGCGCGCCGCTGGTGGCGACCATGCACTCTCTGGTGCCGGTCATCAACGCCGGCGACGGCGGACACAACCACCCCACCCAGACGCTGACGGACCTGATGACCATTCACAAGGAAAAAGGCCATGTGGACAATCTGACGGTGGGCTTCTGCGGCGACCTGAAGTTCGGCCGTACTGTGCATTCTCTGGTCGCGGCCATGAGCCGCTACACCGGCATCCGCTTTGTGTTTGTATCCCCGGAGGAGCTGAAACTGCCCCGCTATGTCAAGGAGCAGTACATCAAGGAAAAGAACATCCCCTATACGCAGTCCGCCTCTTTGGAGGAGGTCATGCCGGAGCTGGATGTGCTGTACATGACCCGCGTTCAAAAGGAGCGCTTTTTCAACGAGGAGGATTACCTCCGCCTGAAGGACAGCTACATTCTCACCCCGGACAAGCTGGCAAACGCCAAAAAGGATTTGTGCATCCTGCACCCGCTGCCCCGCGTGAATGAAATTTCTGTGGCGGTGGACGATGACCCCCGGGCCTGCTATTTCAAGCAGGCGCAGAACGGCCGGTATATCCGCATGGCGCTGATCATGAAGCTGCTGGGCATTGCGTGAAAGGAGAAAACGGACATGATTATCGATTCCATTCAGAACGGCATCGTCATTGACCATATCACCGCCGGAAAGGCCATGGAGCTCTATAATATTCTGGGATTGGACAAGCTGGAGTGCACCGTGGCCATTTTGAAAAACGTCACCAGCGGCAAGCTGGGCCGCAAGGACATCATCAAAATTGACCGGGAAATGGACCTTGACTGGGACCTCATCGGCTATGTGGACCCCAGCATTACGGTGAACATCATCCGGGACGGTGCGCTGGCGGAAAAGCGGACGCTGAAGCTGCCGGAGCGCATCCGGGGTGTGCTGAAGTGTAAGAATCCCCGATGCATCACCTCTGTGGAGCAGGAGCTGACGCAGGAGTTTGTGCTGACGGACCCGGAAAAGCGGGTCTACCGCTGCCGCTACTGTGAAACGCAAGCGGGCCGGTGATGTGCGGACAGGGAGTGAGCATGAAAAAAGGTTATCTTGTTTTGCAGGATGGTCAGGTATTTGAGGGCCTCCGTTTCGGCGCGGAGCACGATACCGTGGGTGAGCTGGTGTTCACCACCGGTATGTGCGGCTATATCGAAACGCTGACGGATCCCAGCTATGCCGGTCAGATCGTTATGCAGACCTATCCTCTGATCGGCAATTACGGCATCATCCGGGCCGACTTTGAGGGCCCCTGCTGTGTGAAGGGCTATGTGGTGCGGGAATACTGCGATACGCCCTCCAATTTCCGCACGGACTGCGATCTGGACACATTTTTGAAGGAGCAGAGCGTGCCGGGATTATGCGGCGTGGACACCCGGGAACTGACCCGCATCATCCGGGAGCACGGTGTGATGAACGCCGCCATCTGCGATGAAATTCCCGCTGACCTGACGCCTGTTCGAATCTACGCCGTGACCGGCGTGGTGGAGGCGGTTTCCTGTAAGGCACCGGTCATCCATCCGGCGGAGGGGGAGCGGCGCTTCCGGGTGTCCCTCATCGACTACGGCGCCAAGCGCAATATCATCCGGGAGCTTCAAAAGCGTGGCTGTGAGGTCACGGTTCTGCCCGCGGCTGTCTCCGCGGAAGAAATTCTGGCCGCGGCGCTGGATGGACTCATGCTCTCCAACGGCCCCGGCGACCCGGCGGAGAATACCTATCAGATCGAGCAGATTCGCAGGCTTTTGGGAAAAATCCCGATGTTTGGTATCTGCCTTGGCCACCAACTGACAGCTTTGGCCGCCGGAGGCAGCACCTATAAGCTGAAATACGGCCACCGGGGCGTAAACCAGCCTGTCCGGGATGTGGCCGGTGTCCGCACCTATATCACCAGCCAGAACCACGGCTACGCTGTGGACAGCGATACGGTGAAACTGGGCCAGATTCGCTATGCCAACGCCAATGACGGTACCTGCGAGGGTATCGACTACCCGGAGCTGCGGGCGTTTACCGTCCAGTTCCACCCGGAGGCCTGCACCGGCCCCAAGGATACGTCCTTCCTCTTTGACCGGTTTGTGGAGCTTATGAAAGGCGGTGAGAGGTAATGCCTCTGGATACTTCTATTAAAAAAGTCCTTGTCATTGGCTCCGGCCCCATTGTCATCGGCCAGGCCGCCGAGTTTGACTATGCCGGTGCGCAGGCCTGCCGCGTTTTAAAGGAGGCGGGGGTCAATGTGGTGTTGTGCAACTCCAACCCCGCCACCATCATGACCGATCAGGCCATGGCGGACGAAATTTATCTGGAGCCCCTCACCACGGAGACCATCAAGCGCATCATTAAAAAGGAACGGCCCGACAGCATTCTGGCGGGCCTCGGCGGACAGACCGGCCTGACGCTGGCCATGCAGCTTGACAAGGAGGGCTTTTTGGCCCAGCAGGGCGTTCGCCTGCTGGGGACGGACGCCAAGACCATTTCCCGGGCCGAGGACAGGGAGCTTTTCAAGGAGGCCATGGCGGAGATCGGCCAGCCGGTCATTGCCTCGGACATTGCCGAGACGGTGGAGGACGCGCTGGCAGTGGCCGCCCGCATTGGCCTGTCATTGTCCGTCCCGCCTTTACGCTGGGCGGCGCCGGCGGCGGTGCCGCCGCCAACGAGGCGGAGCTGAGGGTCATTGCACAGACGGGACTGGACGCTTCGCCCATTACACAGATTCTGGTGGAAAAGGCCATCTTCGGCTGGAAGGAAATTGAGTTTGAGACCATGCGGGATGGCGTAGGCAACGTCATTGCCGTGTGCTCCATGGAAAACTTTGACCCCGTGGGCGTCCATACCGGCGATTCCATTGTGGTTGCCCCCACCCAGACCTTGGCGGACAAGGAGTTCCAGATGCTCCGCAAGGCGTCACTGGACATCATCACCCACCTTGGCATTGTGGGCGGCTGTAATGTGCAGCTTGCTCTGAACCCGGACAGCTTTGAGTACGCGGTCATTGAGGTCAATCCCCGCGTCAGCCGTTCCTCCGCGCTGGCCTCCAAGGCCACCGGCTATCCCATTGCCAAGATCACCACAAAAATCGCGCTGGGTTACACGCTGGACGAAATCAAAAATGACATCACCGGCAAGACCTGCGCCTGCTTTGAGCCGACGCTGGACTATATCGTGGTCAAAATGCCGAAGTGGCCCTTTGATAAGTTTGCCGATGCCAGCCGCACGCTGGGAACGCAGATGAAGGCCACCGGCGAGGTCATGGCCATTGCCCCCAGCTTTGAAATGGCGCTGATGAAGGCGGTCCGGGGCGCAGAGGTGGGACTGGACAGCCTGAACCGCAAGCGGGACGCGGAGGACACCGCGCCTATCTGGGAGCGGCTGCGCCGGGTGGATGACCACCGGCTGTTCACGGTGTTCGAGGCGTTGAAGGCCGGCGTCTCCGTGGACGAGATCTTCGGCATCACCCGCATTGACCGCTGGTTCCTCTCCAAGCTGAAAAAAATGGCGGACTTTGAAAAGGCACTGGCGGCCGACGGTCTGACGGAGGCCCATTATGAGACCGGAAAGCGCATGGGCTATCCCGACGAGACGCTGATGCGCCTCTCCGGCGCAAAGGCTCTGCCTTGCCCGCACAGAGACGCCGTTTACAAGATGGTGGACACCTGCGGCGCGGAGTTTGACGCCGAAACGCCCTATTTCTATTCTACCTTTGACAAGTTCTGCGAGTCCCGGACCTTCCCCCGCAGCGGAAAGCCCGTTATTATGGTGCTGGGCTCCGGCCCCATCCGCATCGGCCAGGGCATTGAGTTTGACTATTCCTCCGTGCACTGCGTCTGGACGCTGAAGGAGCTGGGTTACGAGGTGGTCATCGTCAACAACAACCCGGAGACCGTTTCCACGGACTATGATACCGCCGACCGGCTGTACTTCGAGCCGCTGTGCCCCGAGGATGTCATGCACATCATCGAGGTGGAAAAGCCGGTGGGCGTTGTGGTGGCCTTCGGCGGCCAGACGGCCATCAAGCTGACGAAATTCCTTGACAGCCACGGCATCCCCATCCTCGGCACCAGCGCGGAATCCATCGACATGGCGGAGGACCGGGAGCGGTTTGACGCGCTGCTGGAGCGCTTTTCCATCAAGCGTCCACAGGGCCGGGGCATCACCGGAATGCAGGAGGCGCTGGACGCCGCCCACGAGCTGGGCTATCCCGTTCTGCTGCGCCCCAGTTATGTCATCGGCGGGCAGAACATGGTCATTGCCCATAACGATGAGGATGTGCGGACCTATATGGAGGTCATTCTCTCCGGCAAGATCGAAAACCCGGTGCTGGTGGACCAGTACCTCATGGGTAAGGAGCTGGAGGTAGACGTTATCTCCGACGGAAAGGATGTGCTGATTCCCGGCGTCATGCAGCACATTGAGCGCACCGGTGTCCATTCCGGCGACTCCATTGCCGTTTACCCGCCGTTTTCCATCGGCGATAAGATGCTCAAGACCATTGTGGACTGCTCGGAAAAGCTGGCCCTGTCTCTGGGAACCCATGGCCTCATCAATATTCAGTATCTGATCTATCAGAACGAGCTGTACGTCATCGAGGTCAATCCCCGGGCCAGCCGCACCGTGCCGTATATCTCCAAGGTAACAGGCGTGCCGATGGTGGACATCGCCACGCGGGTCATGGTGGGTCAGTCGTTGGCCTCTCTTGGCTACGGCACGGGGCTGTACCGGCAGCCACCCTATGTGGCGGTGAAGGTGCCGGTATTCTCCTTTGAAAAGCTGACGGACGCCAACGCCGCCCTCTCCCCGGAGATGAAGTCCACCGGCGAGGTGCTGGGCCTTGGCAAGAATATGCAGGAGGCGCTGTTCAAGGGCCTTGTCTCTGCCGGCTACAAGGTGGAAAAGGAGGCTCGGGGTGGCGTGCTGATCTCCGTGAACCACCGGGACCAGCCGGAGGTGGTGGACATCGCCCGAAAGCTCAGCGAAATGGGCTTCAAGCTCTATGCCACTGAGGGCACCGCCATTGAGATTGCCCGGCTGGGCACGGATGTGGAGATCGTGGGAAAGCTGGGCCGGGATAACCGGGTGTTCCAGCTTTTGGAAAACGGCCGTATCGACTATGTGATTCTCACTGGCTCCACGGAGCCTACCTATATCCGGGATTTCATCCACCTGAATCATCGCTGCGTTCAGTTGGGGATTCCCTGCCTGACCTCGCTGGATACCGCCAACGCGCTGACGGATATTCTGGCCAGCCGCTACAACCAGCGCAACACGGAGCTGATCGACATCTGCCATCTCCGCGCCCAGCGCCAGAGCTTCCGTTTTGCCAAGTTGCAGACCTGCGGCAATGACTATATCGTGCTGGAGAACTTCCACGGGGAGATCACCTGCCCGGAGTCGCTGTGCGTGACGTTCTGCGACCGGCACTACGGCATCGGCGCCGACGGAATTGTGCTTATCGAAGGCTCCAATCAGGCGGACGCCCGTATCCGGCTGTTCAAGGCGGATGGAAGCGAGGACCCAATGTCCGGCAACGCGCTGCGGTGCGTCGGCAAATATCTGTACGATAACGGCATTGCGGTCCGGGAGGACCTGCGGCTGGAAACGGATACCGGCATTCGGGCCGTGCATCTCTATACCACCAACGGCAAGGTCACCTCTGCCAGCGGCGATATGGGCCGCGCCCTTTTGAATACGGCGGCGCTGCGGTTTGAGATTCCCGAAAAATCCGTGGTAGACTACCCGGTGTCCATCGGCGGACAGTCCTTCAATGTCACCTGTGTGGACCTTGGCAGCCCGCACTGCGTAGTGTTCTGCCCCCGGGTAGATGATGTGGATGTGGCGCTGCTGGGCCCCCGCTTTGAGCGGGCGCCCTATTTCCGGGAGCGGGTCAACACGGAGTTCATTCGCGTGGTCAATCCCAGCACCATCAAGATGCGGGTCTGGGAGCGGGGCAGCGGAGAGACCATGGCCTGCGGTTCCGGCGCCTGCGCCGCGGTGGTGGCCGCCGTGGCCAACGGCCTATGTGAAAAGGGGAAGGATGTGACTGTTCGGGTCAAGGGCGGCGATCTGGTGGTGAACTACACCGATGAGCGCATCACCCTGACCGGCGATGCCAAGCTGGTCTACACCGGTGAGGCGGTCTATTGATAAAATGATGAAAGCAAGGCCCCCGGCTTTTTCGAGCCGGGGGCCTTGTACGTTTTGAAAGTAAATTTCAATGAATCCGTATGGGACAGGGCGGCAGGGGAGCGCCGCTGCCGAAAATATACCGGATTTCAACAAAATTATTTGACAAGCGATTTTGCATTACAGCTTTTGAAAGACATGGATGTGGAAGGACGCCTGACAGTTCAGTGTCTCCAACTGCTCCATCCGCTCCACGCCCGCCCTGGGGGTTTTCCAGCAGTAGGGCGTCATTTGGAACAGGGCGCGGATATCCGCCGGGGAGGTTAGGTGCAGCGTGAAGTCCACTGGAATAATCGCCTCATAGGAAAAGCCCTCATAGGGCGTTTCTTTTTCCTCGTTGGGATACGGACGGTCATAAAGCACCTGCTTCAGTTCCCACAGGTGTTTGGCACCCGGCACTACATAGAGGAAATGCCCACCGGGCTTTAAAACCCGGCGGAATTCGTCAATGGCCAGCGGGGAAAAGCAGTCCAGCAGAAGGTCCGCCGCCTCGTCGGCAAAGGGAAGATGGAAGCAGGAGGCCACGGCCAGCTCCACGTATTTTTCCCGCTTGGCCGCCAGACGCAGAATGGAGCGGGAGATATCGATACCCGCCATTTTGGGTAGTTTCCCGGCCACAGCCAGCGCCTGCCGGATGCCGGAGGTGTAGTAGCCCTCGCCGCAGCCGGCGTCCAAAATCACCGGCCCTTCGTCAGGAAGGGTGTTGATCCAATTACAAATCGTATTGAGCAGTGGACTGTAATACCCTTTGGATAGGAAATCCCGCCGGGCAGCCGCCATGGCCTTATCGTCGCCGGGATCGGCGGAGTGCTTGCGGTTCGGCGGCAGCAGGTAGGTGTAGCCCTCCTTGGCGATATCATAGCTGTGGCCGCCGGGGCAACGGTACACCCGCTCCTCCCGCTCCAGCGGCGCCCCGCAGACGGGGCAGCAGAAAAGAGAGGTCATGGTTCCAGCTCCTTTGTTACATCATGAATCCACTTGCCGCTGTGGATGCGGTGCAGACCGAAGGGCACCTTCAGCGCCGACTCCATGGCCATGACAAAGCAGAACAGGGCAATGGGCGCGTGGAGAATCAGTCCCAGCAGCACCAGCAGGGGCAGCGTAAAGAGCCACAGGGGCAGCAGGTCAATGAGCATGGCCGCCCGCACATCGCCGCCGCCCCGGAGTACGCCGACAATGCCGGTGGTGGCAAAGGCGTGGAGCGGCGCGGAAAGGGAGTAGCAGATCATCATGGTCACGCACAAAGAGGCCGACACGGCGGACATGGAGAACAGGGGCAGTACATGGGGCTGGAGCACCAGCCAGAATAAGAGCTGCTCCACAACGGCCACGCCAAGGCCGGTGCAGAACGCCACGAAGATCAGCGCACGGCCGATGTCATAGGCGTTTTTGCCGCCCATGCCCACCTCCTTGCCGACGATCACGGCAGCGGCCGCCGCCACACCGAAAATGGCTACCGTCACCATCTTGTCGATGTTGCCGGCCACGGTGTAGGCGGAAATAAGGTCTGTGCTGCCCGCCATGTGGCCCATGATAACGGTGTATAGAGAGGTACCGGTGCCCCACAGAGTCTCATTGAGCAGCACCGGCGTGGAAAACTTCACGAAGCTGCGGAAAATGGCCTTTCCGGGACGGAGAATGCAGGCGGGCATCAGCGGCATCCGCTTGCAGTGGAGGGCGTAGGTGACTGAAATGATAAATTCCACCACCCGGGAGAAAAACGTTGCCACGGCGGCGCCGGTGATTCCCAGCGCGGGAAGGCCCAGCTTGCCGAAAATGAGCACGTAGTTGCCTACCGTGTTGCATACGGTGGAAATGGCGAACACCGTCATGCCAAAGCGGGGATTTTCAATGCTGCGCTGCATTCCGATATAGATGGAGGACAGAGAGTTGAGAATATAGGAAAAGCCCACGATGCGGATATAGGGCGTACCCAGCTCCACAAGGCGGAGATTGTCCGTGATGAGCAGGAGCACCTGCCGGGGGAAGAAGCCCATGATCAGGGCGCAGAGCGTGGAGATGCCGCCGGCTACAAAAAAGCCGATTCCCATGACCCGGTTGATGGCCTCCCGGTCGCCCCGTCCCCAGAACTGGCTGATGAGAACACTGGAGCCGCTTTGCAGACCGAAGACAATGAGCTGGATGATATAGATGGGTACGTTGGACACGGTGACAGCGGACATCTGCTCCTGTCCCACAAGGCCCACCATAAAGGTGTCCATGAAGCCAAGGGAGGTGGTGATAAGATTTTGCAGCACTACCGGCATTGCCAGCGCGAAGACCCGCTTGTAAAAGCCCGGCTCCCGGTGAAGATAGTTGAAATTCATAGCTTGTGTTGTTTCCTCAGAAAAGATTACAGCATCGGCATCCGGGTATCGTGATGGCGGTGCAGCGCCTCAACGCAGGCGTCGATTTCCTCAAAGGTGGTCTCTGGGCCGAAGCTCAGCCGGATGACGCCGGCGGCCACCCGCTTTGGCAGCTTCAGCGCCGCTACCACCTGACTGGCCTTGCCCTGATGGCAGGCGGAGCCGGCGGAAATGCAGATTCCCTGACTGCCAAGGTCCGTGACGATATTCTGGCTGGGCCAGCCCTCCAGCGCTACGGACAGCACGTGGGGTGCCTTACCGTCCCCAATGAGGCGAAGGTCCGGGATGGCAGTGAGCTGTTCAATGGCATAGGCTTTGATGTCCGCCATGTGCCGGAGCTTGTCCGCAAGACTGTCCTGCCGCAGTTCTACGGCCTTGGCAAAGCCCGCGATCTGCGCGGTGGGCTCTGTGCCGGAGCGCAGACCCATCTCCTGTCCGCCGCCGGGAAGCAGCGGCCGGGGCTCCCGCACCCGGGGACCGATGTACAGTGCGCCGATGCCCTTGGGGCCGCCGACCTTGTGGCCGGAGATGGTGATAAAGTCCGCCCCCAGCGTTTTCGCGGAGAAGGGGACCTTCAAAAAGCCCTGCACCGCGTCGGTGTGGAGCAGCGTTTTTTCATTGACTGCCTTCAGCCCCCGGGCGATCTCCGCAATGGGATAGATATTGCCAAGCTCGTTGTTTACCATCATAACGGACACCAGCGCCGTGTCCGGCCGCACTGCCGAGAGCACGGCCTCTGCGGAAATGTCGCCGTTTGCGTCCGGCAGAAGGCGGGTGACCTCCCAGCCCTCCTGCTCTAACTGGCGGCAGCAGTTCAGCACGGCATGGTGCTCTACGGCGGTGGTGACGATGTGGCGGCCCACCCGGCGGTTGTGCCAGCAGGCGGCGCGGAGGGCCCAGTTGTCCCCCTCCGTTCCGCAGGAGGTGAAAAAGAGCCGCCCCGGCTCACAGCCCACCGCCTGTGCCACCGTGGCCCGCCACGCCTCCACGCGGCGCTTCATTTCAAGGCCCATGGGGTATTGGGCGCTGGGATTGCCGAATTGCTCGGTGAGAACAGCGTACATAACGTCTGCCACGGCCCGGGGAACCGGCGTGGTGGCGGCGTGATCCAGATAGACCATAAAAACCTCCTCTTGCCCAAACGGGAAAAGCAACGTATAATAAAAGAGAAATGATATAGAGTCATAGACTTTGACAATACAACAGCGTAATTACTTATTATAAAAGAAACGTTTTCAAAACGCAAGGAGAAACTATGAAAGTTGCCATTTACACCCTTGGCTGCAAGGTGAACCAATATGAGACGCAGGCCATGGAGCAGACCCTCCGGGCCCGGGGACATAAGGTGGTGGATTTTTCCAGTGACGCGGACGCATACGTGGTGAATACCTGTTCCGTCACCGCTGTCAGTGACCAGAAATCCCGTCAGGTGATTCACCGCGCCAAGCGGCAGCACCCGGCGGCGGTGATGGCGGTCTGCGGCTGCTATCCCCAGACCCATGCGGAGGCCGTGCGGGAGCTGGAGGTGGACCTCATTGCCGGCACCGGGGACCGGGAGGGCTTTGTCACGCTGCTGGAGGAGGCCGCCGCCGGAAAGAAACGGCTGGAGGCCATTGACAAATCCTTTGAGCGCCGGACGTTTGAGGTCCTGCCCGCCGGGGGTATGGAGGGCCGCACCCGGGCCATGCTGAAGATCGAGGATGGCTGTGTGAATTTCTGCTCGTACTGCATTATCCCCTACGCCCGGGGGCCGGTGCGCTCCCTGCCCCTGGAGCGGGCGGTGGAGCAGACGCGGCAGTTGGCAGCGGAGGGCTATCGGGAGATCGTGCTCACCGGCATTGAGATTTCCTCATGGGGACACGATTTGAAAAACGGCCTGACCCTCATTGATCTGTTGGAGGCACTGTCCGCCGCCGCTCCCGGCGTCCGGCTGCGGCTGGGGAGTCTGGAGCCCCGGACGGTGACGGAGGACTTCTGCCGCCGCGCCGCCGCGCTGCCGGAGCTGTGTCCGCAGTTCCACCTGTCCATGCAGAGCGGGTGCGACACTACCCTCAAGCGCATGAACCGCAAATACGATACCGCCCGGTATCTGGAATCCGTAACACTGCTGAACCACTGGTTTGACCGCCCTGCCGTTACCACGGATATGATCGTAGGCTTCCCGGAGGAAACGGAGGAGGAGTTCGCGGCCTCCTTGGACTTCATCCGCCGATGCGGCTTTGCGCAGATGCATATTTTCCCCTATTCCGTCCGTCCCGGCACCCCGGCGGCGGGCATGACGCAGATCACCAAGGCCGTGAAGGAGGAGCGGGCCCACCGGGCCGCCGCAGTGGCGGAGGAGATGCACCGGGCATACCTGAACGGCTGCGTAGGGCAGACATACCCTGTGCTGTTTGAGCAGCCGAAAAACGGAAAATTTGCCGGCCACGCGCCCAACTACATGGAGGTGCTGGCCGAGGGAACAGAACTGCACAACAAGGTGCGAAATGTCACTATCACCGCCGTAGAAGGAGAGTCCCTGCTGGGGCGCATTCAGGAGGATTGAGATGAACAGTCATTTTTTTGCCTATATTTCCCGGATGCGGTTTATTCAGCGCTGGGCGCTGATGCGGAACACCGCGCCGGAGAACGTCCAGGAGCACAGTCATCAGGTGGCGGTGCTGGCCCATGCGCTGGCGGTCATCCGCAATGAGCGCTTCGGCGGCCAGGTGGATGCCGGCGCCGTAGCGGTGGCGGCGCTGTATCACGATGCCAGCGAAATCCTCACCGGCGATATGCCGACTCCCATCAAGTACGATAATCCCGCCATCCGCAAGGCGGATAAGGAGGTGGAGAAGG
>ENA-UONQ01001907-UONQ01001907.1-human-gut-metagenome-genome-assembly--contig:-CS26-NODE-1907-length-16033-cov-7.091125_pt1 | contig 16033 bp, 18 predicted proteins | sample MGYA00242460_ERZ724007 | MGnify/ENA metagenome assembly ERZ724007
CCCACTCAGGCCAAGGCAGCCTTGGCAAGCTGTCCCCGCCATGATCCCGTCAGCCTATAATGATACTCCTGTACGCAGCTTCGAGAGATCCTCGGAGGGGTGAGAGTCCCGTGATGTGCGCCCGCACAGTTCAAGTTGCCGCCCCGCCTGGGGAAGTAGTGTCAAGTACAGGCAAAGGAAAATATATACCGCGCAGACCAAAGCTGTGCGCTATGGCCTGCGCGGATTCCTTTACTTAGTTTGTAGCAGGAGAAAAACGGAAGCTACTATGGATAATGACAACATCCACTCCGCATACCGCGGAGACATATTCTATGCGGATCTTGAACCGGTGCGCGGCTCCGAGCAAGGAGGCGTCCGACCGGTGCTGATTATTCAGAACGACATAGGTAATCGCCATAGTCCCACTGTCATCGTGGCGGCGATTACCAGCCGCATAAAGCATCACCGACTGCCGACCCATGTGAACCTGAACGGAAGGCAATGTGGATTGCACAACGAATCAACGATCATGCTGGAACAGCTCCGAACATTAGATAAGCGGCGTTTGCTTGGATATGCGGGAACTGTAGGAAAAGGCAAGATGCGGGAAGTGAATACCGCCTTGGAGATCAGCATTGGGATCAAGGATCTACTACTTGACAATAAAAGAAAGCGAGGAAGCAACTATGGTAAATCAGAGCACAGAGAAGAAAAACACCAGGCAGATTCAGATGACCATTGAGGGTCATAAGGTAACGATCAGCTTTGCTCAGGAGGCCAATCCGACCCTCTCTGCTCTGGTACGCAACACCCTGCTGGACGCATATATCCGAAAGAACGGGCTGTGCAGTGAGGAACAGCCTGCATAAAAGAGTGGTTCGGAAATGCTTCTCTTCGTTGTAAAAACGCTTATCATGTGTTATACTATGCAAAAGGGGCGTGATGACCAGTGACTTTTGCAGACTCTATTATTCAGCTTCGCAGTGAACTGCGCATTTCGCAGAAGGAACTTGCGGAACAGCTGAATATAAGTGTTGCGACCGTCAATCGCTGGGAGAACGGAAGAACCGAGCCGAATAAAATGACACTGTTTGTGATTCGGGACTTTTGCAAATCCAAGAATATCGCTTTTGCATTTGACACATTGAAAAGTGTTGAGAGGGGTGAGCAAAATTGAATCTCGGACACGAAACCGAAACCTTAGAATTTAAAAAGACTACTGGAGAACTGAAGGAAGGCGTCGTATCAATTGCTGCCATCCTGAACAAACATCAGAAAGGCGAACTCTATTTCGGGATAAAACCAGATGGGACGCCTATTGGACAGCAAATTTCCGAAAAGACCCTACGGGATATCAGTCAGGAGATTGCAAACCATATCGAGCCGAGAATTTACCCGGAAATTGCAGTAGTCCATATTGATGATAAGGATTGTATCCATGTCAGCTTTGAAGGGCACAACACACCATACTTTGCCTATAATGTGGCCAGAATCCGTGTCGCGGATGAAGATAAGGTAATGTCCCAGCAGGAATTGACCGACTACATTATGGAGCGGCAAAGCAGCGAAGGTGTATGGGAACGCAAAGTTTCTGAGTGCTTGACAAGCTCGGTGGACGAGAACTCTCTCAAAGAGTATATCCACCGCGGTCAAGAGTTCGGCAGAATCAGCTTTGATTATTCCGACAGGGATACGGTGCTGGGTAAGTTGAGCTTGACTGCGGGAAGCTACCTGCTGAACGCAGGCATGGTCCTGTTCGGTGAGACACCTTACAATGACCTGCAAATGGCGGTATTCGCCGGAACGGAGCGGCTCACATTTTTGGATATTCAGCGTGAGCATGGAACGATCTTCGAACTCGTTGACCGTGCCGAAAAGTATATTTTCAAAAATATCCGCTGGCGGGTAGAGTTTGGATCTTTGCAACGCAAAGAAATCCCAGAAATTCCTGTGGATGCCGTCCGTGAAGCGCTGATCAATTCGTTTTGCCACAAGGAATACGGAACCGGACAGAACAACGAGGTTTCCATATACAAGGACCGTGTTGAGATTTATAACCCCGGTACTTTTCCGGCAGGCTATGAGCCGGTGGACTTCATCTCTGGTCGAGAGCGCCCTATCCGCAGGAACCCGCTGATTGCACAGACACTTTATTACTCCAAGAATGTTGAGAGCTTTGGTACTGGACTGAAGCGTATTGCTGATGCGTGTGACGCTGCTGGATGCAAATATAAATTTGAGGTTTTGAAGTCCGGATTCGTGGTTGTTTTCTATCGGTCCGACGAGAATTTTGACACGACTGGAACGGATACCACTCCAGTTACCATACCAGTCAACACTCCAGATAAAGATATTCGGAGTAAGATTGTTTCTCTGTGCCTCAATGCCCCTCAGACGCGCGAACAGTTGATGCAAGCCTGCGGAATGAAAAACAAAGCACATTTTCTGAAAGCATATCTGAAGCCGATGTTGGAGACAGGAGAACTCCAGTTGACAGTTCCTGATAAGCCCAATAGCCGGAATCAGAAATATATTGCAGTTCGTCATACCACAGGAGAAGCACGATGAGCAAGGAAATCTATACCTGTGACGCTTGCCACTATACCTTCGAAGCGGAAACTGGATGTGACCAATGCCCGGATTGTGGCAAAAAGCGAGTGCGGCCTGCCGATAATCAAGAATCGAAGGAATATCTGGAGCGTCAGAAACACACCGAGAAGTGGAATTGAGAAACTGCGGAGGAAAAACAAAATGGTTACCAGAGATGATTTGGAGCAGTTGGTAAAGAATCGCGGTCAAGAGGCTGTTGGCGCAGCTGTCGTCAAAATCCCTGACGAGGATGTGCGTCCGGCTCTGATGCTAATGGTTATGATATATCAGAAATCGGACGAAATAAATCGTGAAATATTTCGTCGAGATCAGAAGCGCATTGCTGAATTGGAAGAAGAACTTGAAAAAGCCCGCGCAGAACTCCATCGGTTAGAGCAGGAAAAATAAAATTCTTTTGTCATTACGAGCAGGCTGCAGTTTAAAGCTGCGGCCTGCTTTCTATTCTCGGCAAGCTGGCGCTTGGGCAAAAAGTCTTTTACTCAAGCGCGATTTTACCGGATCGGAGGCCGTTTCTTTGTTGCTTATATTTCGAGGTTTTGATAGCTATTCAACCTGAAATGTGAGATAATCAAGGTGGCAAAATGCCGTGTACTTTGAAAAGTGAATACATGAAAAGGTGTATCTGAGCCTCTCACATTTCTAAATCATTCATTGAGAGGAAGGATACATTATGGCTGAAAGAGTTTGTTGTTCTTATCAAAATGTACTCAGCATCCAGAACAGAGTATGCTGTCTGTACCGCGTCTCCACCACCAAGCAGGTCGACCACGATGACCAGAATCAAGCTGACATCCCCGTGCAGAGAAAAGCCTGCCGTGAGTTCGCAGAGCGGATGGGCTGGACCATCGTGTACGAGGAACAGGAAAACGGCGTGTCAGGCTTCAAGGTCAGCGCCAATGACCGTGACAAGATACAGCTCATCAAGGAATATGCCGAACAGGGCAAATTCGATATCCTGCTGGTGTTCATGTTCGACCGCATTGGCAGACGAGCAGAAGAAACGCCTTTCGTGGTCGAATGGCTCATCAACCACGGCATTCAGGTCTGGAGCGTCAACGAAGGTGAACAGCGGATCGACACGCATGTTGACCGCCTCACCAACTACATCCGCTTCTGGCAGGCAGACGGTGAGAGTCAGAAAACCTCCATGCGTACCAAGGCCGCCCTCGGGCAGATGGTCCAGGAAGGCCGCTTCCGTGGTGGTTCCGCCCCTTACGGCTATGACTTGTACCCAGCGGCACATACAACAAGCGCAAGCATGAGGTCTTCAAGCTGGAGATCAATCCTGATGAGGCAAAGGTCGTGCGCATGATGTTCGACCTGTGTGTCGGCTCCGGCTACGGCAGATTCAAAATCGCCAACTTTCTGTCTGAGATGGGCATCAAGACCCGTGACGGGAAGAACTGGCATGAAGCTACCGTCGGTCACATTCTGCATAATATCATGTACACTGGCGTGCTTCGGAGCGGCAGTACACAGTCTAAAGCATTCCCTGATTTGCAGATCATCTCGCCGGAAAACTTTGAGCTGGCGCAGAAGCTCATGGCCGAGCGTGCTAACGAGTGCAATGCGCTGCGAACTATGCCCCGCAACACCAGAGGGCAGTCCCTGCTGTCCGGCAATGTGTTCTGCGGACACTGCGGCGGACGTCTGACGCTGACCACCAATGGGACAACTCGAATCAACGCTGCCGGCGAAAAGGTTGGCCGCAAGCGCATCCGCTATGTGTGCTACAACAAGACCCGCAAGCGCAGTAACTGCGATGGGCAGACCGGCTACACTATGCACATTCTGGACAAGATGGTCACTGATATTCTCCATCAGGTATTCGACCGAATGCGCTCTGTAGAGGAGAACGAGATCATCTCCCGTACCCATCGCAACGCCATGGTCAGTCTCAAGAAGCGCCTTGCGGATGCCAAAGCAGAGTCTGCGAAGGCTACCAAGGAATATGAGTCCCTGAAGCTGGAGATCATCAAAGCCGTGCAGGGTGAGAGTGCGTTCCCGATGGACGTCCTGTCGGAGCTGGTCAACAATGCCCGTACCAGGATGCTGGATGCCAATGCTCAATTGACTGAACTCAATGAGGAAGTCGAGAAAAGTAATCAGCGCATCGAGGCCATCAAAGCGGATTACCGCCGCATCATGGAATGGTCCGAGATGTTCGATGGCAGCGACATGGATGTGAAGAAGATGATCGCAGGATACATCATCAAGAGAGTGGATGTGTACTCCGATTATCGCCTGCACATCGAGTTCAACATGAGCTTCGCACAGTTCGAACTCGGATTGGAAACAGAAGTTGAGTATGCAGCACAGGACATTGTTTCATGAAAAAAGCACTGCCTGACAGTGCGCTCATTCAGCCTCTCTAATTGACAACAGTTCCAAAACACGCTAAAATAATCGCAGAAATGCGTGTGGGTGGATTCTGATGGAGATATGGCCCCAGATGCCTGTGGGGGTGCTTAACCGATCACTCGGGAGAGCGCTTGAATGGCATTCAAGAGGTCAGCGGTTCGATCCCGCTTATCTCCACCACCGAAAATCCTGAAACCAGAATGGTTTCAGGATTTTTCGTTTTTGTACGGCAGCATGAAAAGAGCCGTTCTTCTAACACTTTTCTAACAGCCGCGGGGCGTAAGCAGCGCTGACATTTCGTCGGCAATGGACTGCTTGCGGGCAACGTCCAGATGGCCATATACGTTAGCCGTCATCTTGATGTCGCTATGCCCCAGCCATTCCTGCACATCCTTGAGCGTAAAGCCGTGGCTCAGCAAAAGGCTGGCGCAGCTATTCCCTTACGGTATAATTACGACAAACTGGAAAAGCCCCGTATATCAAGGGCTTTCGGTTATCTGGCAAGGTTTTTCATCCTTTTCCAAACCGAAAAATCGAGCCACGAAGTAGTTATAGGTCCCTTATTGTACATTATCAAAATCCCCGCGGCATATGCCGCGGGGATTCGCAGTTAAATGAACGGAAACGGCTGGGGCTCGCCGCGTTTACGGGCAATCCGGTTTAGGAGAAGTGATACGCCAACACTCACGATACATGCAACAAGAACATAGAGCGAGGACAGGTGGTCGAACCGCTCCAGCGGCTGGCCGAGCGGTGTGCAGAACAGCGCGACATAGCCGGCGACAAACAGCACCCCGACGGCAACCTTGATGACGGTATACTTCATAGCGAACCTCCCTTTCTATTCGGCAGCTTTGGGTGTCCTTCTTATCCTTTATTATACAAATTTTTCTCCGGTTTGTAAGGCCTTTCTGGTAAATTTGTGAAAATCACCGAATTCAAAAGAATCCGGTGATTTTACAGGCTTTATTTTCTGACAGGAATCTTCTTGCGGATATCCTGCAGACGGTTGAGCGCCTCGTTCAGCGTCTCGTCCTTCTTCGCGAAGTGCAGACGGATCAGGTGATTCACCGGCTCACGGAAGAAGCTCGAGCCGGGCACCGCGCCGACGCCCACGTCGCGCGCGAGCACCTCGCAGAACTCGAGGTCGGAGTCAAAGCCGAACTCGGAGATGTCGAGCAGGATGTAATACGCGCCCTGCGGGTCGGTGTGCGGGATGCCGATGTCCTCAAGCCCCTTGAGGAAGAGGTTGCGCTTGTGCGTGTACTTGTCCTGCAGCCACTGGTAGTACGAATCCGGCATATGCAGACCCGTCACGGCAGCCTCCTGCAGCGGCGCGGCGGCGCCGACCGTCAGGAAATCGTGTACCTTCTTTGCCGTCTCGATGATCTCCGGCGGCGCGATGATATAGCCCAGACGCCAGCCGGTGATGGAGTAGGTCTTGGACAGCGAGCTGCACGAGAGCGTGCGCTTCCACATGCCGGGCAGGGACGCGAAGTAGGTATGCTTGTTGGGGGCATAGACGATGTGCTCATAGACCTCGTCGGTGATAACATAGACGTCGTACTTCTCCGCAAGGTCGGCGATGATCTTCAGCTCATCATAGGTGAACACCTTGCCGCAGGGGTTCGAGGGGTTGCAGAGGATCATGGCCTTCGGGTGCTGGCGGAAGGCGGCCTCGAGCTCGTCGACGTTGAAGTGGAACTCCGGCGGATACAGCGGCACATAGATCGGCTCCGCGCCGGAGAGGATCGTATCCGCGCCGTAGTTCTCATAGAACGGGGAGAAGATCACGACCTTGTCGCCGGGGTCGGCGACGGTCATCATCGCGGCCATCATGGCCTCGGTACTGCCGCAGGTGACGACGATCTCGCTGTTCGGGTCGATCTCGTGGCCCATCAGGCGGGACTGCTTCGCGGCGAGCGCCTCGCGGAAGTTCTGCGCGCCCCAGGTGATGGAGTACTGGTTGAAGTCCTCGTGCGCTACCTGCGAGAGACGGTCGGTGATCTCCTTGGGCGGCTCAAAGTCGGGGAAGCCCTGCGACAGGTTGACCGCGCCGTAGCGCAGGGACACGCGCGTCATCCGGCGGATGACGGAATCGGTGAAGTCTTTTGTTCTGACGGAAAGTTTCTGCATAAAATCTCCTCCTGAGATTTCGGAATCTCTTGAAAAAAATCCCGCCGGACGGATCCGGCGGGATACTTGCTGTGATTACTTCTTCAGCCGCTTGTCGCTGCGGCGGGAAAGCCAGGTCCCCAGACTCTGGAACAGCTGCACCAGCAGGATCAGGATCACGACCGCCACCAGCATCACTAGATACTTGTAGCGATAGTAGCCGTAGTCGATGGCGATCTTGCCGAGGCCGCCGCCACCGATGATACCGCTCATGGCCGAATAGCCGAGGATCGTGGTCAGTGCAATCGTAATGTTCTGGATGAGCGACGGAACGCTCTCAGGGATCATCACCTTGCAGATGATCTGCATCGGCGTCGCGCCCATGCTCTGCGCTGCTTCGATGATGTTGCCGTCCACCTCGCGCAGACTGGTCTCAACCAGACGCGCCACGAACGGGAACGCCGCCACAACCAGCGGCACGATCGTCGCCGTGGTGCCGACGGCCGTACCGATCAGCAGACGCGAGAGCGGGAACACCATGATCATGAGGATCAGGAACGGGATGGAGCGCAGGAGGTTGATGATGACGTTCAGCACATGCAGCAGCCACGTGGGCAGCGGCAGGACGCCGTTCTTCTCGCCCACGACGAGCAGCACGCCCAGCGGCAGGCCCAGCACAAGCGACAGCGCCGTGCTCAGCACGGTGACATAGAACGTCTCCCAGATCGCGTACGGGATGGTCGGCAGAGCCGCCATCAAGTCCTGAATGGACTGCGGGTCAAACAGGTTACTGTACATTCTGGTCCACCTCCTCGATCTGGATGTTGCCGATGCCGGAGATAACCTCCAGTGCACGCTTATACTGGCCGCTGGGGATGCCCAGCAGCATGCTGCCGTAGACCTGCTCGGAGAGCTTCTGCGTCGTCGCGGAGATCACGTTGCAGAGGATTCCCTCCTCCGAGGCCAGCCGTGCGACCATCGGGATGCCCGTGGTCTGGCTGTCCTGGAAGATGATGCGCACCTTGCGCTCGGCCAGCGGGTCGGAGACAAGCTCGTCGATCCCGCCGGGGAACACCAGACGGCGCGCGGCGGCGGACTTCGGCGCGGCGAACACCGCCGACACAAGCCCCGATTCCTCCACCACGCCGTTATCCAGAATGGCGACGTGGCTGCAGATCTCCTTCACCACGCTCATCTGGTGCGTGATGACGACGACTGTGATGCCGAGCTTTTTGTTGATGTCCTTGATGAGCTCGAGAATCTGGTGCGTCGTGTTGGGATCGAGGGCGCTGGTCGCCTCATCGCACAGAAGCACCTTCGGATCGGTCGCCAGCGCGCGGGCGATGGCGACGCGCTGCTGCTGGCCGCCGGAGAGCTGCGCGGGATAGGCGCTTGCCTTGTCCGGCAGGCCGACCAGCTCCAGCAGCTCCATGGCGCGCTTCTCCGCGTCGGCGCGCTTGACGCCGTTGAGCTCCATCGGGAAGCAGATGTTGCGCAGGCAGGTGCGCTGCATGAGCAGGTTGAAGTGCTGGAAGATCATCGTAATTTCGCGGCGGGCCGCACGCAGCTGTGCCGGGGTCATGGTGTCAAGGCGTTCGCCGTTGACAATCACCTCGCCGCTGGTGGGGCGCTCAAGCAGGTTGATGCAGCGCACCAGTGTGCTTTTACCGGCGCCGCTCATACCGATGATCCCGTAGACGTCGCCATCTTCGATCGTCAGGGAGACGTCCTTGAGCGCGTCCACCCCGCCGGTTCCGGATTCAAATGTCTTACAGACATGCTTTAACTCGATCACGAACGTCCCCCTCCTTTCTTACTTACCGGAAACTGCGTCCAGCGTGGTCTGCTTGCCGCCGTAGAGACCCATGGGCTCGACGTGGATACCGGCCACGGAGACGAGGTGCGTACCCTGCTGGGCGTTGAAGTCCTCGAGGTAGGGCAGGTGCTGGAAGTAGTTGGCGTCGATGCTGCCATCCTCAACGAAGGTGTTGGGGGTGACGTAGTCGTTGACGACCTGGATCTTCAGTGTGATACCCTTCTCAGCCAGGATGTTCTTGACGATCTCGAGGATCTCGGCGTGGGGCGCGGGGGTCGCGGCGATGCTGACGGTCTCGCCGTTCAGCGCGCTGTAGTCGATGGAGGCGTCATAGCCGTCGGTGGGGTTCTCCACGACAGAGACGACGGAACCGTTATACTTCTCATTGATGTAGTCGACGACCTGCTTGCTCTCGAGAGCGGCCTTCAGGGCGAGGATCTTGGGGGCGTTCTCGTTGCCCTCCTTGACAACCAGCACGTTGACATAGGCGGAAGCGGCGCCCTCGATGGCCAGAGAATCCTTCACGGGGTTCAGGCCGGCGTTGATGGCATAGTTGCTGTTGATAACGGCGTAGTCAAAGTCCTTGAGCATGTTGGGCAGCTGCGCAGCCTCGGCCTCAACGATCTCGACGTTGTAGGGATTCTCGGCGATGTCGTTCTTGGTGGCGGTGATGCCGACGCCGTCCTTGAGCTTGATGATGCCGTTCTCCTGCAGCAGCAGCAGAGCACGGGCCTCGTTGGTGGTGTCGTTGGGCACGCCGATCTTAACGGTCGCGGCGGTGGTCTGCTGATTGCCGCAGGCAACCAGACCCAGAGCCAGCACGAGGGCCAGCGCAAGGGTAATCAGCTTGGTGAAGTGATTGTGTTTCATGTGGATCTTCTCCTTTAAAAATATACAGTGCATTTCCATGCAGGTTGAACATTTTCTCCCGTCCCGGGACCATCTCTTAAAGTGCTGTGTCCGGAGGACACATTCGTTTGCTCAGGCGGATCACTGTCCTCAGCTCCTTCTCTTCAAAATAAAACAGCGGAAGGCCGTTCGACCTTCCGCTGCTCAAACCATCAGGCATCCCGGCGTACCGGGCTTTAACAGGGCTGGGAAAGCAGTTGGCCGAATTGGGCGCAACGAAGCATGCACATGGAGCACATGCGCATCAGCATCATCATCATGATGGCGCTCTGCTTCTTCATCTTGCTTTCCTCCTTGTTCCAGAGTATTTGCTTTGGACGTTTGGGATCGTAACACGTCAGCCCCCGCTTGTCAAGGGTTTTTGCATCATTTCCGCACATTCTCCAAAAATCCGGCATATACAGAGCCGTTCTTTAGGCAATTACTCCCGTCCTTCGTCAGGCTGCTGCACGTCGATCCCCGTGCCCGGCCCCTCCGGGAAGTCCAGCTGGATCACGCTCTGCGCCCGGTTTATGAAGCACGCGACGCCTCTCCCCTTCGCCTGCGCCAGCGCTTGACACCTCGTAAGAATGTCCTCAAGCACAGCACGATTCAGCCCGCCGCCGCGCCAGTGGAACACAAAGTGCGCCTGCTTTTTGCGCAGCGCCTGCTTCGCGCGGTTTTCGACGTCCTCCACCTTCGTCAGCGACACCGGCCGGTAAAAATACCCCTTCTCCTCCGTACACGGCGGCACCGGCAGCACCAGCTCCTCGTGGTCGCGGAAGATGTGTCTGTCGTCGAGGTTGAAGTAGTCGTACCGCTTTACGCCCCGCTGCAGGGAGTTGTCAAACGTCGCGTCGAGGTGATAGCGCCTGCCGCCCACGGTCACGACGTTCCACGTGTGCCGGTACTTGACGCCCGCGTCCGGATTTGCTTCACTGAGCGCGACGATGCACTCCAGCCCCACCGCGTCGCACAGCGCCTTCACCGTCTTCGCGATCCCCTCGCACACGCCGACGCCCTGCGTCAGCGGCCCGATGATCTCGTGCGAATAGCTCTTTTTGAGCTTGTCATAGCGGACGTTCTCCAGTATGAAGTCGTGAATCGCCTGCTCGCGCTCAAGCTCGCTCTTTCCGCGCAGCGGCCGCGCCAGCCGCTCCAGCCGCGCGTCGATCGCCTGCCGGTGCGTGCGGATCTTCCCCTTGTCGAAGAGATATCCCGGGATCAGCTCGATATGATCCCCGCGCGGGTCGAACCGATACTTGAACCCCGTCACATGAAACAGCAGCGGCTCGTCGAGCTTCAGCCGCAGATAGATCTCCGACAGCCGCTCCCCCTCCAGCCGGGGCAGGCGGATGGCGGGCGCGAGCGCGGCAAAGCCCGCCCGCATCCCGTCATAGACCTCCCGGCCGCTCCGGTCCAGCTGCCGATAGTACCAGCCCGCCATATACGCCGCCCCCTTCCGCGCTTCTCGTTTGATCACTCCCCTATTGTACCGAAAAGCGCGCCGCTGTCAAGCCGTCAGATGCCCGCCTCCGCGTCGTAGCGTGAAAACAGCGCCGCGAAGCGCTTCTTCTGCGCCGGGGTCATGCGGCCGCTGTACTGCGCGAGCAGGCTCTGCGCGCTCGCGCTGTCCCCCGCGCGGAAGTAGTTCCCCATCGCCCGCTCCAGGCTCTCCGCCGCCGCGGAGCTGAGCGACTCGGTGCGCTGCGCGGGCGCGGCGGTCCCGGTATTGTACGTCTTGCCGTCCGCCGCCTTCTGCTCGGCGTTTGCCTTGTCGCGGTAGTACTTCAGCGCGTCCTGCCATGCGTCATAGTCCTGCTGCGCGGCGGTCTGCGTGCGCTTGGCGGCGCTGTCCGCCTCCTTCTGCCAAGCCTCCATCGCCGCCTCCCACGCGCTGCGCTCATCGTCCTCACGCCCCTGCAGGAGCTGATACTGCTGCAGCATGCTTTTGCCCTCCGCGTCATAGCGGCTGCGTGCCGCCTGCTCCAGCTCCGGCAGCACCTCATTGAGCTTCTGCAGATACTCACTGTAGCTCTGCTGTCCTGTCGCCTGCGCATAGGAGCTGCCGTAGCCGCCCGTCAGCGCCGCGGCCTGTCCGAGCGTGTCCTCCATCGCCCGGCGGCCCTGCCGCTGATACATCCCGGCGTACTGCACAAACGCCGCATCCTCTGCCGGGTCATACCGGAACGCCCCGCGCCCGCTGATCTCACTGTAGAGCTGCTCGAGCTGCCCCGCATAGCTCGACCGCCACGCACCGGGGCGCAGCGCCTCGATGCTCCGCTGCTCCTCCTGCGCCGCCGTCACGTCGCCCGACGCCTCGTACCCCTTCTCCAGCTGCGCCAGCCGCGCTGCCGTCTCGTCCGAAACGCCCGAGAGCACCTGACGGCTCTCCGTCGGCCCGCTCGGCGCAGCCGCCGCGCTCATCAGATGGTTCCATGTCTGGCTGCCCGCGATCCCGTCGAGCAGCAGCCCGTTCTTCTTCTGATAGTCTCTCACCGCCGCGCGCGTCTTCGCGCCGAAGATGCCGTCCTCCGACAGCTGATAGCCCTTCTGGTTCAGCGCACTCTGCAGCTGCCGCACGGCGCTGCCCGTCGAGCCGTAGCGCACGGTCTGATAGGTCGATGCCATGATTTTCCCTCCTTATTTAAGATGTCCTCCGCCAGACGTAAACCGTCAGGTACGGCGGCATGTTGTTATGTGCCTTGCCCCCGCAGTTGCTGCTTTGCTGCCCCGTGTACTGGTTAGGCTGTCCGTTGCGGTCATATAGCCGGATCGTGTCCGTACCTATGACCGTGCTCTGGCCGGTGTACTGATAGCTGTGCGTATGATCCGGGACCTCGTCCACCGTCAGCGTGTGGCTCGCTTCACCGCCGGTCTTTCCCGCGGAGAAGGTGTCGCCCGCAGCAAGCAGAAAGCGGTCTTTGATCCGCTCCCATGCGCCGCCGAAAAGTGTCTTCGGATCCGTCGCCGACGCCGAGATATACACCGCGCCGATCGGATAGATCCAGTCGAGCAGCATCCGTCCGCCCACACGCAGCGACGCCGCCTGCACCTCTCCCTGAAATTCCGCGTTCCACGCACACTCCAGTGCTTCCTTCTCGCTGTACTTGCCGAAGGCCGCGCCCTTGCCACCGGAGCGCAGATGCAGCGTCACCTCCGCCGTCGAGACGGGCACCAGTACCGTCTTGCTCCCGCCGAGACTGTCCGACGCCGTCAGCTGCACCTCATACGAGCCCGTCGTCTCAAAGCCCGCGAGTACGCTTGCCGTGCCGCTCGTAAGCGACTGATACGCGCCCCAGCTCCCGCCGACGCGCCGGTACCGTGCGCGCAGCGTCAGCGCGTTGTGCCCGCCGCACGGCGCGCACCGCGCCGTGCAAAGAATGCGCACATACGCCCCGTCCGTCTGCAGCGTCCCGTCCGCGCCGCATCGCCCGACCGAGACCGTCTCCAGCACCGGCTGATAGTAGTCCAGCACCTCCACCGCCGCGCTCGTGAGCGTCACAGAGCGGCCGCGAGTGTCCGTCACCACCGCCGTTGCCTTCTGGCTGCCGCTGCGCTCCGCCGGGCCGACCATTCCGCTCAGTCCGTCCGCCGACGCTCCCGAGAAGCTCACCCGGCACGTCCGCACCGACGCGCCGTAGGCGCCTGTCACCGCCGCCTGATACGAAAGGCTGCTCCGTCCCCGGATGCAGACACCCCAGTCCGCCGCCGCGCCCTCGTTCACCACCGAGACCGTCAGCGTCCCCGACGGCTTCAAACTCTCCGGCACATAGACCGTGCAGGCATACGACCGGCTTCCGATGAGCGTGCTCCCCTGATACGTCTCCACCGTCAGTGTTCCCGCCCCGGCCGTGCTCTCGGGCAGCTCCGCCGCCCACGCCAGCGGCATCGTCCAGCTGACGCTTCGTGCCGACGTCCTGTCGGCGATCACCGCGCTTTTCGACCCGAGCGCGCAGCGGATCGTGTGGTGGAATCTCTCGCTCGCCGCCTGCACCGTGATCCCCGCCGCCGCGCCGAGCGTGAACGTCCCGAAGCTGAGCGCCGACGCGCGCGGGATCGTGTTGAGCGTCACCGACGCCGCAATTTCCGTCGAGGACAGGCTCGTCCCCGAGATGCCGCCCGCGGCCGAGATCGTCACGCTGCGGCTTCCGTCCGCCTCGTGATACACGCGCACCGTCGCGCGGATGGCCTCCGTGTGCGTCTGATAGCCGATCTCGAGATACCGGCTGCCCGCCGTCGCCGCTCCGTTGATCGTGATCGACCCCGACCAGGTGCCGTAGGTCGTGTACCCGCTGTTCGTGCGGTCATAGGTCAGCACCGCCGTCACATCGGAGTAGTTCCCTTCCTGCGACTGCGCCGCCGACCATGTAATCGTCGGCACGATGACGCTGTTGGCCGTCGTGCCCGTAAAGCTTCCGGATCCTGCCATCGTTTATCCTCCGATCCACTGAAACGCCAGTCCGTTTTCGCTCGCGAGCTTCCACCCGCCCAGCGTCACACTGTCGAGCACCGTGATGTCCCGGATATAGAGCCGGTTGTCCGAGACATACGCCACCTCCGTGCTATCCTGCCAGAACGAGAGCCGTTTTGCCGTGAACGTCGCGCGGAAGTCGTTCTGCGCGACCGTCTCCACGCCGTCCACGAGCGTGGTCGTCAGGTTCTGCCCCACCGCCACGCCGTAAACCGGCAGCGCCCCCTCATAGTACACGACACCCGTGCGGATGTACCCCTCCGTCCCGGCCTTATAGCTGCCAAACGCCGCGTCCACCGCGTCCACGTCCCCCTGCAGGTCGGAGCAGAAGCTGTAATACTGCGTCAGCGCGTCCGGATGCGCCTCGATATAGGCCGAGAGCTTCTCAACGTAGCTCCCGAATTCGGACGAAGCCACATACTCGCCCTCCAGCCGCGCCGAAAGCTGATTCATCCGCCGCTGCACCGTGTCCGCCGTCTTGATAATCAGGCTCTTGAGGTTCTGGTATTCCTGCTCCGTCCCCTGCGCCGCCCGATTCTTCCCGGCGGCCTGCACCGCCGCCGTGCGGGAGCTCTCCGCTGCCTCGAGCGCGAGGTTCAGCTGCTGCGCCATCTGGAAGAGATATGAGTACTGCTGCAGCACCTGCTGCTCCACCGTCCCGCTCGGATATGCCGGCATCGAAAGCACGCTCACGGCCCGTCACTCCCCTTCTCATAAACCGCCGACACGCTGTAGAGCACCATGCCGCCCTCTCCCGTGAGCCGCAGCCGCAGCTGCTTGGCGCGCCGTGGCCGCACATGGAGCAGACAGTCCTGCACGCGCCCCGCTGCCTGCATGCTGCCTCGCAGATCCCAGCTCGCCCCGCCGTCATAGCTCACATAGAGCCGCACGCCGCTCCCGCTCTCGAGCGCCATGCGCAGATCGAGCCGCTGGAGATACCTGTTTTCCGGGCTGCTCAGCCCGAGGTCGCCGCTCTCACCCATCCACGAAACGCACTCCTCCTGCGTCCCGTCGTGCCCCGTGAGATCCCACAGCGTTCCGTCCGCGCTCAGCGCATACAGGCTCTCCCCAGCGCGCGTAAAGCCAACCGCCTGTACACCGCTCTCCGCGTACCAGAGCCCGCGCCGCGCGTCGTATACCAGCAGCACCCACGCGCCGTCCGCGCCCTTCGCGCTCAGATAGTACCGTCCGTCAAGGTTCCCCGCCGCCGCGTCCGTGTACCGCTCCTCGCCGAGCACCTGCGACACCACTACCGGCAGGCTCCCGTCAAACACGCACACGCCGCCCGCGCTGTGGTAGTAGAGCTTCCCGTCCACCACCTGCACGCTCCGCCAGTCACCCCGGCGCACGCCGCTGCACCGCGTCGTCACGATCTGGTGCGCGCCCGACGCGCTCGGATACACCCGCTCCAGACAGTCCTCCTTGAAGAAAATCGGGCTGCCCAGATAGTCCGCCGCTCCGGTAAACGGCCCGTCTGACCCGCGCGCGGCGGCATAGCTGTCGGTTGAGAGCCCCGCGAAGCAGTTCCAGTTCTTGAAATCCCCGAGCTTGCTCGCGTAGATCTCATTCACCGTCTCCCCGTCCACAAGGCCGTACTTGCAGCCCCACAGCCGGTTCCCGCACTCAATCACATAGTCCATCTCCGGCACGCTGCGGCTGACCGTGAGCGTCTCCGTCTGGCTCACCGTCTGCGTCAGGATCCCCGGCACGACGATCGCGCCGCTCTCCGCACGCTCAAGCAGAAAGCTCCCGTTCATCCGCTCGTCGGCGCATCCGTCGATCTCCAC
>ENA-UONQ01001909-UONQ01001909.1-human-gut-metagenome-genome-assembly--contig:-CS26-NODE-1909-length-16025-cov-5.292549_pt1 | contig 16025 bp, 9 predicted proteins | sample MGYA00242460_ERZ724007 | MGnify/ENA metagenome assembly ERZ724007
ACATAAAGAACAAAAGCTTTACAGCTTGACGGATAGGGATAAACAAGAAAGCGAGGTGTCTGTACCATGCCCGGACAAATCACGGCATTCGACATTGGTGAGTGCATGGTAAAAGCCGTATGCTTTACAGGCGGCAAACTGAAAAAGGTTATGGCGAAAGAATTGCCGGATAATATGGTCTCCGGCGGCGAAATCGTCTCCATGGACGCCATGGCGGATTTTATCAAGGAAATGGCGAAAGAAAACGGCATCTCCCGCGGTGCGGCGGCGGTCATTCTGCCCGGCACGCTGGTGTTCACCCGCAACGTGACCGTGCCCGCCATGACGGACGGCCAACTGTTGTATAACCTGCCGTTTGAATTTAAAGATTACCTGACGCAGGAAAAGAATAAGTATTATTTCGACTACGCCGTGCAGGATACGGTGAAAGACGAAGAGGGCAATGTGAAAGAATTGCAGCTTTTCGTTTGCGCCACCTTAAAAAGCACCGTGGAAGAATACCGCGCCATGCTGCGCCGTGCGGGCTTCAATTTGAAGGTCGCCATGCCGGAGGAATGCGCCTACGCTGCGCTGACGGAGGATTACATGCAGCGCACAAATGCGCCCGCGGGCAGCGATTACTGCTTTGTAGACCTCGGCCACAACGGCATCCGTATGCACATTTTGCAGGACGGCAATTTCACCACGAAGCGCTCCGGCGACCTCGGTCTGCGCGACCTTGAGCAGACGATTTCCGATGTGCGCGGCGTGGATATTCACATGGCACACGCACACATTTTGTCCGATTATAACGACGTGCTTTCCGAAGATGTGAGTGCCGAGCTGTTTAACCGCATGGCGATCGAAATCATGAAGGCCGTCAACTTCTATAATTACAATAACCGCGAGCGCTCGCTCCGGAGAATTTATCTTTGCGGCGGCGGTGTGGCGGTAGATCAGATCCGCGCGGCCATCTGCCGTGTGACGGATCTGGACGTACATAACGCCGAGGAGCTGCTTCCTCAGCACGACGCATTGGAAGCGGCGTGGCTTTACATCAAAGCGATCGGCTGCGCGCTGCAAAAGTAAGGAGGCGTTGGAATGAAGCTTGAACTCGGCATGGGGAACGGCGCCAAAAAGCCCGTAAAATACCCCACCAAAAGAACCGTCAACCTCGCAAAGCGCGAGTCGCACTCCCAAAGCGTCATGACACTTTCTATCGGCACGGCGGTCATTATCGTGCTTGTGGTGCTCGTCGTGAAATTCGGCGTACTTGACCAGCTTGCGCGCCAAAGTGCCGCAGAAAGTGCTTACAACACCGTGCATGCCCAGTATACCGAAATGCAGAGCGCCGTGGAGAAATACCCCGAGGTCGAAGAGGAGTACCGCACCTATTCCAGAAAATGGATGCAGCAGGAGGATTCCGGCGCGTTCGTTTCTGTGGACAGACAGGAAGTGCTCGACCTCATGGAGAACTATCTGCAGCCCTACGGCACGATAAAGGCCGTCACCATTTCGGACGACGTGATGATTGTTTCCATGTCCGGCATGAATCTGCAGGAGATTTCCGCTATGTTTGAGATTTTACAGCAGCAGCCCGTTGTAAAGGCTGCTGACCTTACAATCGCCTCCACCGAAAAAACGGCAGGCGAAGACCTCGATTTCTCCGTGACGATCACATTACAGCCGGCTGACACGGCGGAAGGGGAGGCCACAGCATGAAAAGAGCCTTTACAACGCGCGAAAAAGTGATGCTGCTCGTCCTCACCGTGCTGCTCATCGTCATCGCATATTTTAAGCTCATCTTGGAGCCCATCAACAATTCCATCGACGAGTATCAGTCCGAAACGGCCGCGGAGCAGGACGAGATTTTGCAGAATACCGAGCTTTTGACGCGTATGAACCAGATGCAGAAGGAGCTCGAGGAAATTTATGCCGCGGGCGACCCCACGCCGATTCCGAATTATGACAATTCCGGCAAGCTGCTCGTTGAGCTGAACAGCATTCTTTCGGCTTCCGTCGATTATTCGCTGGATTTCGGTCAGGTCTCGGCACTGAACGATGGCTACATCATGTGCCGCCCCATCAACATGACCTTTACAACGAACACCTACGCCGAAACGCGCGCCATCATTGATGCGCTGCACAACAGCGATTTTACAAACCAAATATCGGACATCAGCGTGCAGTTTGAAAATTCCGGCAGCTCCGGCAATGTGCAGATAAACCTGTATATTACGTATTTTGAACTTCAAAAATAGCTGGTGCAACACAGGCCGGAAGCTGTTTTTTGCTTGCCGGTTTTCTGTGTTTAAAAAGACTTATACCGTTTTACGGTTTCCATATTTTTCTCAGGAGCAAAACGCATGAATTTTTCACAGGATATGAAGAATTTGAAAAACAGAAGAAAGGGGAAAGCCGGCTTTACCATGTCCGAGCTTTTGATCGTCGTGGCCATCGTCATCGTGCTGTTTGCCGTGGCGGTTCTCTCGCTTGTGGCGATTCAAAAGAATCTGCGCCAAAAGGAACTCGACAGTAAAGCGGAAATCCTTTACGTTGCCGCGCAGAACCGCATGTCCGAGCTGCGCGCCGGCGGCTACGAAAGCCTTTATCAGTACGATGAAAACAAGGTTAACGGCGTTGCAAAGGTTGGTCTCATTCCGCTGGATGCTCCCGAAGAAGATGCGGAAGACGCCATCACAAAAGACACGCTCTGCTACGTCGTTTCCGCAGACCGTGTGGAAGTCGGCAAGGCGGCAGCTTCCGTTCTGCCGGAATCTTCCGTAGATGCCGAGCTTTGGAACAACCACTGGGTTATCGAGTACGACCCCGAAAGCGGCAGTGTGTACGGCGCGTTTTACAGCGAAGAGGAGATCACAAGCGGCGATGCCTCCACCACGCTGCCCACATACTTAAACCGTATGCGTGTGCGCCAGACCCGCCTGCACAACGGTGCGAAGATCGGCTACTACGGCGGTGCGCGCGTGATCTCCGGCACAACCGACACTCTAAAGCCGGACATCTCCATCGATAACCGCGAGAAGCTGACGGCAACGTTCTACTGCAACAACCCCTATGCCGATGAGCTGACGTTCAATATCAAGGTTTCGGACGGCCAGGACGAATATGTAAAGGTCGTAAAATACAGCGAGCTTCGCCAGCTGAACAGCAAAACTTGGTACTACACGTGGGTTATGGATAGCTTGGAAAGCGAAAAGACGCGCTTCTATAATCAGACCGACCATAAGCTTGCGTGCGGCACAGACATCACCGTCACGCTTTCCGTAGAAAGCCAAAACGCCAATGTGGACGGTAAAAGCTACACCCGCAAAACGAACAGCCTGTTCCGCTATGCCGAAGGCACCCCGGCCGGCACGGCGCTCATCGCCTACGGCCGCCATTTGCAGAATTTGGACGAGGCCTCCCATGTTTCCGATACGATTACCCGCGCCGTGCAGGTCAGCGACCTTTCCTTTGCGGATGATACTGCCGACAACGAAGACTGGTATTCCTTTTACCGCGACGACACCTTTACGCCCATCACAAATAAGTATCTCAAAAGCTATGACGGCTATTCCGAGGTCGATAACGTAAAGCTGTATTCTTCCATTTCAAACCTGCATATCAAAAAAGCTGCGCAAAACGGAGATGCAGGTCTGTTCAGTACATTTAACGGTGAGATCAAAAACGTGACGCTTACCGGCATGAGAATTGATAATGTAGGCCAGAACGTCGGTGCGCTCATCGGTTCTGTTTCCGATACCGTGAAAATCACAAATACCCGTGTATACCTCAGCTCCAAAAAAGGCGACCTCGCAGATATCGAAACGGTCGATTCCCCGGAAAAAGTGAAGCCGTGGCTCGAGGGTAAAGTCGTTGGCGGACTTATCGGCATGGTGACGAAAACGGGCAGCGTATCCGTTACGGACAGCTCCGCGTCTACGGTCATTCGTGCAGACGGCGCAGCAGGCGGCCTCATCGGTGCCGTGTATCATGCGGCAACGATAACCGATTCCTATGCGGATTGCTATTTGACGGCAGACAGAACGGGCGGCCTTATCGCAAAGGCAGAGGGCGGGTCTGAAGTAGCCGCAACGGGAACCTCTATCACCTTAAAGGATTTCTATGCAGCGGGTTACCAAACGGCGACCGATGAAGCTTTCGGCTTAGTAGGCGGCTCCAATGTGATCGCCACAGGCGGTTATTCTGCGTGTGTTTACAATGTTGAAGAAAACGCCAAGGTTCATTCTACGGTCAAGGCAATGGGCAGTGCCTCAAACGTATATTATCTGACAGACGGCGGTCTTTCCGGCGACGGCACAAGCAAGTGGGAAAACGACAATCAAACCAAGCCGAAAACCTATAAAAAACTCAGTGAATCGGGCTTTGCAAAAGAAATCTCCGAGGCGTTCACGTCGTCCTCCGGCGCGGCTACGTTTCCGTATAACTTGATGGATCAGGGCCTTACGTATTACACGTATCCGCGCCTTGAAAAGCTGAACCACTACGGTGACTGGCAGGCGGAGTTTGAATCCGGCGCACTGGTTTATTACGAGCGCTACGAAGACGAAACCTACGGCTTCTACGGCGCGAACCTTTCCACGCTCAAAACGAGTAAGTTTGTCGTCGGCGACGGCTATGCGCTGGCGTATATCGAAAAGAAAAAAGAGACCGATAACGTTACCGTGACGTATGCAAACGACCAAAAGGCACAGGTATCGTTTGATAGTGATAGCGCCATTGAAACGACCGACGACACGACAAATACGAAGTATTATCTCTATCCGCTCTCAAAAGAGGTTGTCAACACCGAGTATATCGACACCGCAGAGCCGGATACGTTCTACCAGAAGATCACGATAGTAGACACCACAGCCGGTATGGAGACGGAGTATTACTACAATCCGCATTTCGCAAAAACGGTGACGGTCAACGAAAATAAGCCGCAGGCGCCGGAAACGGTCTGCATCCGCTCCGCCCGCCAGCTGTATGCGTTGAGCCTTTACTACCCGCAGTATGCGGATGCCGTAAAGGACAGTGTGTTCCGTCAGGAACTCAACATCGATTACAGCAGGTATGAGTGGACAAAATATGATGACGTTGTGCCTGCAAAGATTAGCACACAGGCGCCGATCGGCACAGGGGATAAGCCGTTTGCGGCTGTGTATAACGGCGGCTGCAATACGATAGAGGGAATTTCCTTTAAAGCAAATTCCCTTTACATCGGCATGTTCGGTTATACGTCGTCCGCTGCCGCGGTGCACAATGTGTTCCTTGTCGGCGACGGCAGTAACACGGTGGCCTATGTCAATGCGCAGGGCGGTAATTCGGCTTCCGGCAGTGCGTCGCGCGTCAGCATGGGCGTGCTCGTCGGTTATAACCGCGGCACGGTTTCAAACTGCTCGGTTTCCGGCTATACCATGGAGTATTACGGTTACAGCGCCAGCACGGCTTCGCTCGGCGGCTTTGTCGGCAGCAACTACGGCACCATCCGCAACAGCGCTTCGGACTGCCCGTCCATTCGCTTTGCAAATACGAACTCTAACACCTATGCGGGCGGCTTTGCGGGCGTGAACCACGCCTCTGTTTCGGATTCCTACGCGCTTGGCAGCATTCAGGTGCGCGGCGCGCGAAACAGCACCGTGTGGGTCGCGGGCTTTGCGGCGAACAACGCCAGCGGCATGATTCGCCGCAGCTACAGCGCTACGGCGCTGACAGCTTCCGGCGATGCGGAGTCCTACGGCTTTGCGCATACCGGCGGTTCGGCATACCAGTGCTATTATCTGGACGGCGGCACGTATTCGTACAGAGGCACGCTTTATGCTTACAACACCTCCACGAACGAATTCGAAGATAACGCGGCGGGTGAGCCCCTTACGGGCAGCGAGCTGCAAAACAAAACAATCAACAATTTCAAAAAGGCAGATTGCACCTATAATGCCAAAGAAACGACCGGCGATCATTATATCTACCCGGCAGTCGTGCGCAATGCAGCAGGGCAGACCGTGCATTACGGCGATTGGCCCGTGCAGAAGGATATCGGTACGCTCGGTGTGTTCTACTGGGAATATGAAGACAGCGGCAGCAACAGCGGCTACCACTTCAGCTACGTGGGCACAAGCCAGGGCAATGAAATTTCCAGCGCAAACAACGACATCTTAAAGGGCGATTCTCTCTGTGAAGAGCACGACGACGGCGGCGTTGTAACGCATTACGGCTACGGCTATTTCTATGCGAACAGCAATAATTTGAAGACTTCATTGAGTGCTGTATACTTCAATAAAGACTTCATGAGCCTTGCAGAAAATGCAAAAGCCGGCGAAGCGCTCGGTAAGCAGATGCCCGGCTATACGTTTGTCGCATATGAAACCGGCGAAGACAAAATGTATTTGATCGGTAACAACGCAAACGGCACATGGTGGCTGGATTACGGCAGCGGAACGGATGCTACCGTATACACCTACACCGTCAACCCGTTCTTTGCAAACTCTATGAGCCTCGATAGCTCCGAAGTACAGAACAAAATGACAAAAACAGGTGACACCGAACCCGGTGCCAACGGCAACGCTTACGAGATTCGCTCCGTCTCGCAGCTGCAGTTTATCAACTGGAATTCCGTAAAGCACAATACAAACACCTCCATTGTGTCTCAGAACCAAGGGGATTGGAATACGTTTAAGGATAAATACACGTATCAGGTTTACGGCGATACTCACAGGGTATCGGAAAGCGGCAAAGAGCTGTATTGGAATCAAACACACGATTTGAATGCTTCCTTAGAATACAGTACACTTGGTAAGGACAAGAACTTCACGCCTATCGGAAGCATGTATGATAATGCAGGCAATACAGCAAACGCTGATCCGACAATGTCATATTTTGCTTCTCATTATGACGGACAGGCATATACGATCAAAAATGTTGAAATTCACAGCAATGCGGAATGTGTTGGTATTTTTGGCATTACGGTCGGCGCAACGGTTAAAAATGTGGTCGTATACTCGGATGAAGGCAATGTAATCGAAGCTACAAAGGATGGTGAGAGCTGGTACTGCGTTGGCGGTCTTGTCGGCTTTGCGGCCGGCAGAGACAATCCTGCAAGTGTATTTACAAACTGCACGGTTTCCGGCTATACCATTCAGGATAACCATGCAAACACCCCGGGTTGGGGCGGCGGCAGTGTCGGCGGTCTTGTCGGCATGACAAACATGGATATTACAAACTGCTCCGCTGTAACAGATATTATTATCAATATCGGCTATAATGGCCCTTATCAAAACCTGCGTGTCGGCGGTATTGCCGGTGTTTCCCGTGGCGCAGTGCGATATTGTTATGCTGGCGGTTCTATGAGAAGCACAGCTGAATTTTGGTATAATAACTATTATGGGGGTGCGAATATCTGGATGGGCGGCCTTGTTGGCGGTATTGTCATGCGAAACAGCGGCGGCTTAGCAACTTTGGTTGGTGATGTGAGTCGTGTGCTCAAGGTTGAAAACTGCTACAGTTATGTTGAGATGCCAAAACGTGGTAAAGCCAACGAGCAAAATATTATAAAGAGTACGCAGGCAATCGCCTCCAATGGCGAAATGCAGGAAAATTTCTCGAATGTTAAAAACGACTATATTGAGATTCACAACTGCTATGCACTTGAATCCGCCGTATTAAATACAGATGATTACCGCAAATATGGCAATGGCAATAAAACTCCCTCAAGTTGGTATAACCTGAACCTGAACATGACGCATGAGGATTTGCAGGGGCGTGAGATCAAGTTGTTCAATGATTCCACCCCATACGTAACGTATGCCGAAATGCAGAGCAGCGAATTCTTAACGAAACTGAACAAGAACTACCAGTCCGGCTCAAGCTATAAGAACTTCTCCACCGTTACCATCACCGAGCAGGGGCAGAATATCGACGGCAAGTATAGCTTCCCGGGCAACGATACGGCGCTGCAGGGGCTTAACTATCCGTTCCCGACGGTTCTGACACAGACCGATATCTTCGGCAGCACAGTCAATTTGCATTACGGCCGCTGGCCGCGCATCGGTCTCTTATGGGAAGAAAATTCCCGGAAGCTCGACCTGCTTGCGGATATCAAAACAAAAGCGGAAGACAGTACTTTGAACGACAACGAAGACGGCAAGGCGCTTTTGCAGACACATTTGCTTGTCGCCAGCAGCGACGTAAATACGAGCGCAGTGCCGGAAATCAAGCTGTATGACGAAGACAGAAACGAGCTCACAAACGATAAGGCCGCAGCAACAGTCAGCCGCATTGCGTATAATGATGCGAATAAATGCTACGATGTCACATTCATCGGGCAGAATGTCGGCACGGTCGTCGCAGAGGCGAAGCTCGGCAATTACATCGCGCGCCTTACAATCGAAGTTACATCGCTCAAGCTGGAGGCTTCTTCTACGAACATTTCGGTTTATTCCGGCGACACCGATACGATTACGCTGACCGTAAAGGACGCAAACGACAAGCAGCTGCTTGCCGAGACCGAAAAGACGCTTAGATGGGAGATTGCTGTCGATAACAACGGCGTGCAGCAGGATGTCATCGAGTGCAGTAAGGACGATATCAAGCTGAACGCAGACGGCACGTTCTCCTTGCCGCTTACCGGCTTTGCCGCGGGCGAAGCCACGGTGAGCATCACGTGCACATATCCGTACGGCGCGGCAACCGCCGCGGAGCCCGCAAAAGAGGTCACGGCTACGCTGTATATCAGCGCTACAACAAAGCCAAGTGATGTGCTTGGCCTGACAAACGGCAGCGTCTATAACCAGATTTCTTTGCCGCACACGCCGAAAAAATCCACGACCTCCTACACCGGTACGACCGTTGAATACCCGGAAAACCGCCCCGCCATGCAGGGAAGTGCGCTGTTCCTCTACGCAACGAATGAGTATACCGATTTGACCGGCTCCAGCTTTACGGTCGATCAAATCGAGATTATCGCAGGGGAAACCGCCTACACTGTGGGTAAAGACGGCATCACGACCGATGAAAATCACACCTACAAAGTGACGGTAAACGATAAGTGGACGACAGAAACGAACGACACGAAGTTCCAATATCGCGCCGTAAAGGTGGAATCCGCTGCGGCAGGCGAGATCACCCTAAAGATTGTCCTCAAAAACGGTGACGTGACCTACAACCTCACCACCCCGTACACTATTGTTTCCAATGAGTATAAGGTGAAGTTTGTAACGGTAAACGGCGATTCGGTGCGGGAGAAAAAGGTATCTTACGGCGAAAAGCCGACGTTAACGGAAGAAGAAAAGAACGGGTTGGCAACAGCTATTTTAGGCTATACGTTTGACTTTGATAATCTCCCCGAGATTTTCGCAGATACCGAGATCAAGGCGGTTCCGAACACCTATACCATCCAGTTTGAAGCCAACGGCGGTTTGGGTACGATGCCTGCTGTTTCGTATGCTTATGATAAGATTCAAATAACGGACACCCTTCCGCAGAATGCGTTTACAAAAGGAACATCCACCTTTAAGGGCTGGGCGTTGACGGCTACGGATGCAGAGCGGTATGCAGATGAGGACTCAATTCAGAGCATCGTAAACTCTATGGCGATGGAGAATAAGACCAAACTCACTCTTTACGCCGTTTGGGAAGATACCGCAGCAGGCGGCGAGACCGCTGAACCGTAAATCAACAAAAAGGCAGGTGCCGAAAATGCAGGCGATCCGCAGAAAACTGAATAGCCAAAGGGGCGCTTCCATGCTGATGGCGCTGCTGCTTATGCTGGTTGGCATCATGGTGAGCGCGGTCATCATCTCCGCCGCCACCAGCGCCGCCGTAAATAAACGCTCGGAAAAAGAACAGCAGCAGGCCTACCTCGCGGTCAGCTCTGCCGCCGAGCTCGTGCGCGACGATTTCCAAAGCCTTACGGGCCGGTATAAAGACGTTACGACCACGGTGACGCATGCGGATGGAACGACCACTACGACGAATAATACGATAAAGGCCACATGTGCGGTGGGAGATATGATCAATGACATCGGCGCATGGTTTATAGGTATGAACACGACGTCCACTTATGCAAAGACCTACACGTTCTCCGTAGACGGTTATGAAGATGTATCGGCAGAAATCCTTGTATCAGTCGGCACCGGCAGTGACGCAAGCAGCAAGGTGTATAACCTCACTGCAACATTCACAAACGGTGTGGGTTCCGAACACCCCTGCCGCATGGTGTTGACTATGGAGGGCAAACTGGCGGAGGAAAGAACCTCCGGCGATACGGGCTCCACGCAGGTCGTCACCCGAACACTCGAATGGAATAAGGCAAAGCTGCAAAAGGGGGTAACGGGTTGAAAAAGCTGCGTTCACAAAAAGCGGAAACACTGGTGGAAACGCTCATGGCCATCTTGGTCGTGGTGCTCGTTATGCTTTTTCTCTCCACCGCAGTTTCCACGGCCTCCAAAGTAAATGCCAAGGTGCGCAAAACCGATGTGGCTTTAACGTATAAGAATGCCGACAAGGGCAGCAAAAAAACGCTGACCATTAAGGATAAAAACAGTGCCACAAAAATCATCCATGTTCAAGTCGATGAATACACAAGCAAAAACGGCTACACGTATTACAGGGAAAGCAAAGAGCAGGGGGCGGGAACTTGAAGCTGAAAGATAAAAAAGGCCTAACGCTCGTGGAAATGCTCTGCACAGTCGCCATTTTGGTGCTTGTCAGCATGGTGATGGTGTTGGGTGTGCAGCTCGGCGTGCGCTCCTACGCAAAATCCGTTTCATATTCGGAAGCGCAGGTGCTGTGCTCCACGCTTACGACCACCATCAGCGATGAGCTGCGCTATTCCGGCACACTGAAAGTAGACGGCAGCGGCAACGTTACGGGCTTTTTCAGCCAGCAGTTCGGCAGCGGCGATTACACCGCGTTTACCACTACGCCGGAAGGGCATGTGCAGCTTGGCGGCAAGGACATTCTGCCCGCAAAGGCGTACCCCTACGGTATTAAAGCTGAGGTAGGAAGCTTAACGTATGACGATGTTACCGCCCTTTTCACAGTGCGGCTGAGCGTAAAAGACAGCGAAAATAAAAACACGCTGGCCGAAACCACCTTTGAAGTGGAAAAGCTCAATGTGATGACCGAAGACACCGCAGAGGGCCGCGCCCGCGCCGAAGACATCCGCAATACAGAAAACTGAGAAACACCGCGCCAAACGGAATGCTCCGCAGGCGCGGTGTTTTTGCAATAAAGAATTTGTATACGCTTTGTTTTTAAAAAGTATGATTTCATGCGATTTTTCTTGCACGTAAAAAGCAAATATGATAAAATAGAAATACAGTGTATTTAAATAGTGTTCTTTATTGTGTAGAATAGATAGAATTGCTGCTTTTTATCCACTTTTTGACGAATTTGCAGAGAATATAGCGAATTCTGTCTTTGGCAAGTCATTCTATCGGTAAAAATGAAAGCGCTTTCCGATAAAGAATAAATTGTGAGACGAAACAGAAAGCGCTGCAAGGAGAAATCTATGAGTTTAAAGGAAAAAATACTCATCGCGGACGATTCGGAAATGAACCAAATGCTCCTTGAGGAAATACTCAGCGATAAATACGAATATGTCATGGCAAAAGACGGCACAGAAGCCGTCGATATCCTCGAAAAAAACGATGATATCGACCTCGTGATGCTCGACATCAACATGCCGAAAATGGACGGTTTCGGCGTGCTGGAGATTATGAATCTGCGGCATTGGATCAGCGAGGTGCCGGTTATCATCATCTCGTCCGAAAGCGATGTGGATTTCATCCGCCGCAGCTATGACCTCGGCGCTTCGGATTACATCAGCAGACCGTTCGATCTGACGGTCGTCCGCCGCCGTGTCGAAAATACGCTCATGTTGTATGCCCGCCAAAAGCGCCTTGTGCGCCTTGTGGAGGAGCAGGTCTACGAGCGTGAAAAGACGAACAACACGATGATCAATATTTTGAGCCATGTTATCGAATACCGCAACAACGAAAGCGGCCAGCATATTCTGCATGTGCGCACGATGACGGACATTCTCCTGCGCCGCTTGATTGAGATTACGGATAAATACCCGCTGACGGAAACGGATATCTCTATGATCGCTTCGGTTTCCGCACTGCACGACATCGGTAAGATCAGCGTTCCGAAAGCGATTTTAAATAAACCCGGCAAGCTCGACCCCGAAGAGTGGGAGATTATGAAGAGTCACGCCGCCATCGGTGACTCGATGCTGTCCGACATCGGTATGCAGCAATCCGAAACGCTGATGAATCTGGCGCATGAGATCTGCCGCTGGCACCACGAGCGTTGGGACGGCCGCGGTTATCCGGATGGTCTCAAGGGCGATGAGATTCCGATTTCCGCGCAGGTCGTCGCCATGGCAGACGTGTACGACGCGCTTACAAGCGAACGCTGCTACAAAAAGTCGTTCGACCATGCGACCGCTATTAAAATGATTACAAACGGCGAATGCGGCGCCTTCAATCCGCTTTTGATACAGTGCCTTTTGGACGTGCAGGATCAGCTTTTCGAGAACATGCACACAGACCCCAGACGGTTCGATTACCGTCAGGAAGCAAAGCGCCTTTCCGATGAAATGCTCGAGCAAAAAGAGCTTACGCCTGATAACCGTGCGCACAGCCTGCTCACCTTCGAGCAGAAAAAGGCGGAATTCTTCGCAGAGCAGTGCGGCGGTATCCAGTTTGAATTTGACCACTGGACAAATACCGTACATCTCAAAGATTGGAATGCGCCGGTCGATCAACGAGAAAAATCCATGTATCTGACGGAATGGAACGACGTTTCGCTGCTCTCTGAAAAGGATTGGCTCGCTATGCGTGAAAAGCTGAAAGCAACAACGCCGGAAAGACCGGAAGTGAAAATGATTGTGCAGATCCCCGTTAACGGAGAATATCGCTGGCAGCGCCTTACGGTAAAATCGCTTTGGACAACTAAATACAAAAATTATGCCGGCGTGCTTGGACGCTTTGAAGATATTCAGGATGAAATGGTGCGGCGCGGAGAAGAAGCGCTCGAAAAATGCTCTGAATATAGTGTGTCTCATCTTTTGAAAGATTTGAGCCGCGTGTTTGAGGTTGTGCGCCTTGTAGATCCGAAAACGAATGAGAACCTTGATCTGGATAAAGACGGCAAAGTAATCACTACGCCGATACACTGCTATGAAATTTGGGGCAGAAACGAGCCGTGCGAAAACTGTATTTCTTCCCGCTCTCTGGAAGGAAAAGAGTGGGTCACCAAGCTTGAAATGCGTGACAGGCAAATGTACTTCGTGCTTTCTAAACATATCAACGTCAACGGACGTACCTGCACACTGGAGATTGCTTCGCATGAAGACGAAGCGGAGTGCGCACGCTGCGGCGGCGACAACGATGCGCCAACGCGTTCTTCGTTTATGAACTTCTACCGCGATACCCTGACCGGAACGTACACGAGACTGTATCTTGAGAGTTTCCAGTCCAATTTGGAAAGCGCAGATGCCGTGGCAATCGTGGATGTTGACCTTTTTAAGCAGATTAACGACACATACGGCCACCCTGTGGGCGATGAAGCGCTGAAAACCATCGCGAATACAATCCGTTCTGGCATCCGCGGCAGCGATACGCTCATCCGCTACGGTGGGGACGAGTTCCTCCTCATCTTCTCCAAGATCGGCGAAGAGGTTTTCTATGAGCGTTTAAAGCAGCTCAGACGCGCCGTGCAGGATACAAAATTGCCGGATTACCCCGAGGTGAAGCTTGATGTCAGCCTTGGCGGCGTATACCGCGTACACCCGCTCTCCGAAGCCATTCGGCAGGCAGACCTGCGCATGTACGAAAATAAAGCGAAACACGCGAATGGAAATCATGCGGCATGCAGATAGGAATTGCAGAAAGGTGACAGATTATGAAGCTTGAAGAATTATATCAGAAAATCGGCGGCGACCTCAAAAACGTGATGAAACGCATCCCGAATGAGGCAATGATCGGCAAGTTCGTGCGCAAATACGCAAACGACCCGACCTATAACCGGCTTACAGCAGCTGTGGAAGCCAAAAACTGGAAAGATGCTTTCCTTGCGGCGCACACCTTGAAGGGTGTGGCACAGAACCTCGGCTTCGACCGCCTGCAAAAATCGGCATCCGCTTTAACGGAGGCCGTGCGCGGCGCCGTTCCGCTGACGGACGAATCGCTTTTTGAAGAGGTCTGCAAAGATCAGAAGGAGATCGTGGAGGCCATCGAAAAGCTCGATTGATATGACTTAACAACTATGCCGGTTCTATGGACCGGCTTTATTTGTGTTCAGTTCCCTGTGTAATGCGGCGGAACGGTTTGGGGGAGAATAGGTCGCGCGCTGCGGCGGCAGCTTACAATAGAGGAAAAAAGGAGAATGCCGCATGAATATGTTCACAAAACTTTTGGAGACGCTCGGAAATAATTTCTGGCTTATCATCATTCTTTGCCTTGAGGTTATTCTGGCGGTTTGGCTGCTGTGCTTTGCACGCGGTAAAAAGAAAAATCGTGCCGCAGAGCCGGATGGCCACAGCGTGCAGGGCGCACTCATAGCGCTTATGGTCATCTGGAATGTTGATTTAAAGGGCCTTTTCGTCTTGCCGCTCGGCGGTGCCGTCACGGTGCTTCTGGGCTGCATCGCAGGGGATTATCTCGGTGCGAAAAAGCCCCTGCCGTCGGCTTTCGTCATTTTGCGGAAATTTCGACGAATTGATTGTGAAAATAGATGGTTTTGCAAAAAAAATAGACAAATTTTTGACGATGTAGTATACTAGCGTTAAACGAGAGAGCAAGTCGATCTTTTGCACAAAAACAAATAAACGGCTGAATTTTCATGTTGTCACATGATGAGTTCAGACAACAAAAAGGAGATTTTGAAATGAAGAAAGAGCAAAACCGGCATTCCCTTCACCTCATCCGTCAAAACGTTCCGCAGTTTATTTTGCTTGTCATTTGTTCCGTGCTGCTGGGCGTTTCCGTCATCGCGGTGTCTGTTTTGATGAAAATGTTCCTGGACATCGCCACAAACGCAAGCACTATGCCGCTCACCACATGTCTCATCATCGCGGTCGGCGTTTTGCTCGTGCTCGGCATCTCACAGGTCGTCACGTCCGTTTTGCAGGGCAAGCTTTCCTGCCGCATGGAGCTTTCTCTGCGCAGCGCCATGGTGGAGCACCTCTACCGCACAGACCTAAGGACATTCGACAGCGGCGCAGCGGATAACTACTTCACGCGCATGACAAAAGACGCGGAAACCCTCTCGAATTTCTATTCCAAAACGCTCATCCCGAGCATCTTTTTCGAGAGCTTCACGTTCGTCGTCAGCTTTATCCTGATGTTCCTCCTCGAGTGGAAACTCGCGGTCGTCATGATCGTCGTCGTGCCGATTTTGATTTTCACCATGATCCGCATCTCCCCGAAGCTTGAGATGAACAGCATTCAGATCATGCAGAACGAAGACAAAAACCGCAATATCTTACAGGAGTTTTTGAGCCAGTACATGCTGTTTAAGTCCTACGGCGTGCTCGGCTGGGTGCAGAAGCGCGTGGGGGATACATACGCGCAAAAGCAGAAGTACGTCGGCAAACTCAGCGTTTTGCAGGGCGCTATCGGTTTCCTCAATAACTTCCTCGGCGTCGGCATGTTCATCATCGCGCTCGGCATGGGCTCGTTCCTTGTCGTGCGCGGCGAAACGACCGTCGGCACGCTCATCGCCGTTGTGAACCTCGTCAGCTTCTTCTACGGCCCGTTCCTGCATATTTCGGGCTGGATGGCCGAGGTCAACGAAGTGAAGGTCTCCACAAACCGCATCGGCGAGATCCTCTCCATGCCGACCGAAGACACCACGCAAACGTCAAAGCCCTCTGTTCAGAATGCAGGCAGCGCAGCGCTTACCGCCAAAGACCTCTCCTTTGCGTATGACGAAGAAAAAGTCATCCTGTCCCACGCCGAAACGCAGGTGCACACGGGCGAGATCGTCGCGCTTACCGGCGAAAACGGCAGCGGCAAAAGCACGCTCACAAAGCTGCT
>ENA-UONQ01001931-UONQ01001931.1-human-gut-metagenome-genome-assembly--contig:-CS26-NODE-1931-length-15876-cov-5.093294_pt1 | contig 15876 bp, 12 predicted proteins | sample MGYA00242460_ERZ724007 | MGnify/ENA metagenome assembly ERZ724007
CTATTGCAGATGTGGGTCAGGAGATTTTTGATATGATCCTGGATGTGGCCAGCGGGCTGAAAGAACCGTACAGTGATCAATATGGCTTCCACAATGATATGTGTATTTTTAATCCGGCGCCCATAACTTGATTTATTTTTCGACGTGATGTATGGAATAGATGCAGGTGTTATCTCCTATTATGGTATGGCATCTCGACTATCGCCTCCTTTTGTGGTATAATTCAAAATTATGCAGTCACGAAAGGAGGCATTTTTATGGGCGGACAGAAGCCTGAAAAAATGAAAAAACATATATGTGCTGGTCTGTTGGCCCATGTAGATGCAGGAAAAACTACGCTTTCCGAGGGGATTTTGTATCAGACAGGAACCATCCGCAAACTGGGAAGGGTGGATAACAGGGATGCTTATCTTGATACCTACGCTTTAGAGCGAGCGAGAGGAATTACTATATTTTCCAAGCAGGCGCAGCTGACGCTGGGAGATTTGGAAGTAACGCTTCTTGACACGCCGGGACATGTGGATTTTTCGGCAGAGATGGAGCGAACACTGCAGGTTCTGGACTGCGCGATTCTTGTAATCAGCGGTGCGGACGGAGTGCAGGGACATACAGAAACTTTGTGGAGACTTCTGAAACGGTATGAGATTCCCACTTTTTTGTTTGTGAATAAAATGGATCAGCCGGGAACGGACAGGCATTTTCTTCTGGAGGATATCCGTTCTCATCTGGATGAAAGCTGTATTGATTTTTCCCTTCTGGATGAGGGCGGAGAGATACTGGAGACTCTGGCTATGTGTGATGAACAGGTGCTGGAGGAATATCTGGAAAATGGTCAGATTCCGGATGAAGAAATCTGCCGTATGATCAGGGAAAGAAAGGTTTTTCCCTGCTATTTCGGCTCTGCGCTGAAGCTGCAGGGCGTGGAAGAACTGCTGAAGGGACTGGAGCGCTGGTTGACACCGCCGGTTTACGGAACAGACTTCGGGGCAAAGGTTTATAAAATTTCCAGAGATGATCAGGGAAATCGTTTGACTCATTTAAAAATTACCGGAGGCACACTGAAGGTAAAGGATGTGATCGCTTCTGCAGGAATGGAAGAGGGAGAAAAGGTTAATCAGATTCGCGTCTATTCCGGTGCAAAAGCGGAGATGGTTTCGGAGGCGGAGGCCGGAATGATCTGCGCCGTGACCGGGCTGACAGAGACAAAGCCCGGGCAGGGGCTGGGGGCAGAATCAGAGTCAGATCTGCCTCTTCTTGAGCCTGTCCTTACCTATCGGGTAGCTCTTCCGGAGGATTGTGATGTCCATAAAATGCTTCAGTGTCTGCGGCAGCTGGAAGAGGAGGAGCCTCAGCTTCATATTGTCTGGAATGAAACCCTGGGGGAAATTCATGTACAGGTTATGGGACAGGTGCAGATGGAGGTGCTGAAAACTCTGGCGGAAGACAGGTTTGGTGTGGATATTTCGTTTGATGCAGGTAATATCGTATATAAGGAAACCATTGCAGGTCCGGTGGAAGGAGTCGGCCATTTTGAGCCTTTGCGCCACTATGCAGAGGTACATCTTCTTCTGGAACCGGCGGAGCCGGGAAGCGGTCTGCAGTTTGGGACAAGCTGCAGTGAGGATGTACTGGACAGAAACTGGCAGAGGCTGATTCTTACGCATCTGGAGGAAAAGCGCCATGTAGGTGTTTTGTGCGGAGGCGAGATCACAGATATGCGGATTACCCTGATTGCAGGACGCGCCCATCAAAAGCATACAGAGGGCGGAGATTTCAGACAGGCAACCTATCGGGCAGTGCGCCAGGGACTGCGGGAGGCCGGATGCCGTCTTTTGGAGCCGTACTATGATTTCCGTCTGGAGGTTCCCCAGGAAAATGCAGGCCGTGCCATGGCAGATTTGGATCGAATGCAGGGAAGCTTTGAGTCCCCTGTTCAGGAAGGTGATCGGATGATTCTTTCCGGGTCAGCACCGGTTGCGCTGATGCGCGATTATCAGAAGGAAGTGATTTCCTATACCAGAGGAAGAGGGCGCCTTTTGTGTACCTTAAAAGGATATTTCCCCTGTCACAATGAAGAGGAGGTTGTGGCTGGCTTTGGATATGATCCGGAGGCGGATCTGGAAAATCCCACAGGCTCTGTTTTCTGTGCTCATGGCGCAGGATTTGTGGTTCCCTGGTATGAGGTCAAGGATTATATGCAGGTGGAAAGTCCGTTAAAGACATCGGAGAAGGAGTCAGAAGAGGATATCAGAAGAAAGCCATTAGGGGCCGGCACAGGCAGCGGAATCGGAAGAAATTCAGGAAACAGTTCTCAAAATTTCGGAGCAGATGAAAAGGAGCTGGAGGCGATTTTTACCCGTACCTATGGAGAAAAAAGACGGAGACTTCCGGGAGAAAGCGGTCCCAGGCTGGTAACCTTTGATCCGAAAAAACAGGGTGAAACCTCTTATGGACCAGATCGGATCCGGAGTCATGGAAATCCGGGATATATGAAGAAACAGCAGGAACCGGAGGAGGAATATCTTCTGGTGGACGGCTATAATATTCTTTATGCCTGGGAGGATATGCGGGAGCTGATGCAGGTAACTCTTGACGGCGCAAGACATCGGTTGATGGACATTCTCTGCAATTATCAGGGATACAGAAAGTGCCGTTTGATTGTAGTTTTCGATGCCTATAAGGTTCCCGGAGGTGTGGGAAGTGCTCAGGATTACCACAATATTCATGTGGTCTATACAAAAGAGGCTGAGACTGCAGATCAGTATATTGAAAAATTTGCTCATGAGATGGGACGGAGATATCGGGTAACGGTAGCCACATCAGACGGTCTGGAGCAGCTGATCATCCGGGGGCAGGGATGTATTCTGATGTCAGCCGCAGATCTGAGGGAGGACATCGAACGCGTTGGCCGCCAGATCGAGGAAGAGCAGGGGCGTCTTCCAAGACCAGGTAAGAACTACCTGTTTCAAGGGGTGGACAAAGAACTGGCTGAGTATCTGGAAAAGGTACGGCTGGGGAAAGATTAAGCATGAAAAAATGAGGGGTGCAAAGCGATATATCCGGCAGGGTTATCGTATTTTGCGCCCCTCCTGTTTCAGGAAAATACGGATTTTAAAAGCTCGATAAAGCTTCGTTCTGTCCGATCCAGATAGGAGTCTTTTTTGTATACAACATTTACATCCCAGGCATCAGGATTTCTCCTTTGAGGCGGTTTTGGAACTGTCTGACAGTGAACTGGAGGTTATTCTCTGCGGCGGTCAGCTCCGGTATCTGAAAGAGGAGTTGAAGAAATCGGGAGTGCTCAAATAAAGAAGCGGAGAAGCAGTCACCTGCTCTTTTTTTCTTCTCCTGCTTGCAAAAATGTTTTAAATGAAGTACAATAGACGCGGATCGTCAGTTTTTAGACAAACACTGACGGCAGCAACTATGGCAGCGGATTGGGAAACCGATCATAAAATAAATAAGAGGAGAATTCACAATGAGCAAAAAACCGGTGGTATTAATGATTCTTGACGGATATGGCTTAAACGACAAGTGCGAGGCTAATGCTGTCTGTGAAGGAAAAACCCCAGTGATGGATCAGCTGATGAGCCAGTGTCCTTTTGTAGAGGGACAGGCCAGCGGAATGGCAGTTGGTCTTCCGGAAGGACAGATGGGAAACTCTGAGGTAGGACATCTGAATATGGGTGCAGGACGTATTGTTTATCAGGAACTGACCCGCATTACCAAATCCATTCAGGATGGCGATTTCTTTGAAAATAAGGCATTTATGGCAGCAGTAGAAAACTGCAAAAAGAACGACTCCGCTCTGCATATGTTCGGACTGGTTTCCGACGGCGGCGTTCACAGCCACATTACCCATATTTATGGTCTGCTGGAGCTGGCAAAGCGCAACGGACTGAGCAAGGTATATGTACACTGCTTCCTGGACGGCCGTGACACACCTCCGGCATCCGGAAAGGACTATGTGGCAGCTCTGGAGGCCAAGATGGCTGAGCTGGGCGTTGGTAAGGTAGCAACAGTAGCAGGCCGCTACTATGCAATGGATCGTGATAAAAACTGGGATCGTGAGGAGGTTGCCTATAAGGCGCTGACAAAGGGCGAGGGCGTTCAGGCAGAGAGCGCTGTTGCAGGCATTCAGGCTTCCTACGATAACGGCAAGACTGATGAGTTTGTTATGCCTATGGTAGTGATGGAAAATGGCGCTCCGGTGGCAACCATCAAGGACGGCGATTCCATTATTTTCTACAACTTCCGTCCGGACCGGGCAAGAGAGATGACCCGCATTTTCTGTGATGATGAGTTTACTGGCTTTGATCGCGGTGAGAGAGTGAAGACTACCTTCGTATGCTTTACCGATTACGATGAGACAATTGGCAATAAGCTGGTTGCATTTGAAAAAGAGTCTATTACCAATACCTTTGGTGAGTTTTTGGCTGCTCACGGCCTGAAGCAGGCCCGGATTGCCGAGACAGAGAAGTATGCACATGTAACCTTCTTCTTTAACGGCGGCGTAGAAGAGCCCAACGAAGGCGAGGATCGTATTCTGGTTCCGTCTCCCAAGGAGGTTGCAACCTACGATTTGAAGCCGGAGATGAGTGCTCCTGCTGTATGTGACAAGCTGGTTGAGTGCATTAAGTCCGGCTCCTATGATGTGATTATCATCAACTTTGCAAACCCGGATATGGTAGGCCATACCGGTGTTGAGGCAGCAGCAATTAAGGCAATTGAGGCAGTAGATGAGTGCGTGGGAAGAGCAGTAGACGCTGTTAAAGAAATGGACGGCGTAATGTTTATCTGCGCAGATCACGGAAATGCAGAGCAGCTGGTTGATTATGAGACTGGCGAGCCATTTACTGCACATACCACCAATCCGGTTCCCTTTATCCTGGTAAATGCAGATCCGTCTTACAAGCTGAGAGAGGGCGGATGCCTGGCAGATATTGCCCCGACTCTGATTGAGCTGATGGGCATGGAACAGCCGAAGGAAATGACCGGAAAGTCTCTTCTGGTAAAATAATCCGTTTTGCGGATTCTGAAAAGAAGTTCGCCTGAAAAAGGAAAAAGCAGGGGGCGCTGCAGACAGATGAATGAATATTCTGTCTGCAGCGCCCCTTTGTGTTCTGCAAATGAACGTCTGCTTTTGAAGGAACGGTTACAGTTTTCAGTCTTCAAATAATTTTCCGTAAATTTCCTCAGAGAGCAGATCCACATAAGAAGGATCCGGAAGATCCTGATTGGTTACAAGGAGATCCTGAATCAGTTCAAACCGTTTGAGACTCAGCTCCTCCGGGCTCAGCTCGCCGCATTCTGAAAGGATCTGCTGATCCAGCTGATTTCCCGTATAGCTGGAAACAAACCAGGTAATCATCTGTTTTGTGGTTTCCTCCTCCTGGGCAATCTGGCTGCTGATCTTTTTTGCATCCCTGGATGAAGTGAAGGCCACATAAAGAGCGGCAGCTCCCATGACAACAAGAAGCGTTTTGGTAATGATTCCGGAAAAACCGGCAATGGGCATAGGGATGACACCCAGCCAGAAGAGAATTCCGCTTGCAAGCATAATACTTCCCAACAGCAGAAATGCAGAGGAAGAGGACTGAAGATCCTCATAGCGCTGCGATTTTTTTACATAGACGCGGGCAGGCTCTCTGCAGCTTTTTTGTTCAGAGGAGGTCTCCTGTTCGGCTTCCTTTAAAAGCTCCTCTTCAAGGGCAGCCTCTTCCAACTGGGCAGCCAGCTGGGCTTCTTTCCGGATCCGGAGCGCTTCGGCCTCTTCTCGGGCTATGGCCAGAGCCTCTTCCTTAGAGTTTACAAGGGGTCCGCCGCAGTCGCTGCACACGGTAATTCCGTCAACAAATTCCATATCACATTTGGGGCAATAAGGCATAATAAGTTCCTCCCTGTGTTGCTTTTTTTCCTATGTGTTATTATAAAGCAGATTTTCAGGTTCGTCCAGAAAAACATCTGTCGGAGAAAAGCATGGACATAATTAAATTTATAAAAATACCGCTTCCCTTTCCTGGAAAAATAGGCTACAATGAAGAGTACATCTGGTTACATCTAAAATCTATACAGGAAAGAAAACAGAGGAAAAAGGAATGAAAACTTCAGAATTGATGAAGCGATTCGTTCCCTACTATGGAAAGTATTGGAGAATTATGGTTTTTGACCTGTTCTGCGCGTCGCTGACAACGATCTGCGAGTTGGTTCTGCCTATGATTCTCCGATTTATTACCAATGAGGGAATGCGGGATCTTGCTTCCATTACATCAGGCATGATTATCAGAATTGCCCTGGTTTATTTTGGTCTGCGGATCATTGACGGTATGGCGGCTTTTTACATGGCTTATACGGGACATGTCATGGGTGCCAGAATTGAGACAGATATGCGTCAGGATGCATTTGAGCATCTGCAGAAGCTGTCAGACAGTTATTTTAATAATACGAAGGTGGGGCAGATTATGGCCCGGATCACCAGTGATCTGTTTGATGTCACGGAATTTGCCCATCATTGTCCTGAGGAATTTTTTATCGCAGGAATCAAGACGATTGTGGCCTTTGCTGTGCTGGCAGGGATCAATCTGCCTCTGACCGTGATTATTTTTGCATTTATTCCGGTCATGGCAGTATCCTGCACCTATTTTAATCTGAAGGTGCGGGCTGCTTTTAAGCGCCAGAGATATCAGATTGGTGAGCTGAATGCAAAAATTGAGGATAATCTTCTGGGAAACCGGGTTGTCCGTGCTTTTGCAAACCAGGATATCGAAATTGAAAAATTCCGGGAGGACAACCAGGCCTTCCTGGATATTAAGAGAGAAACCTACAAATATATGGCTGCGTTCCAGAATACCGTCCGTATGTTTGACGGACTGATGTACACGGTGGTGATCCTTGCCGGAGGTATTTTTATGGTAAAGGGCCTGATCAGCCCCGGTGATCTGGTAGCCTACACCATGTATGTGACAACTCTGCTTGCCACTATCCGCAGAATCATTGAGTTTGCAGAGCAGTTCCAGCGGGGTATGACGGGAATTGAGCGTTTTGTGGAAATTATGGATTCTACGGTGGAGATCCTGGATGAACCGGGAGCAAAGCCCATGGAGCAGGTCAGGGGAGGAATCCGGTTCGATCATGTAAGCTTCGAGTATCCGGATGACCACAATCCTGTTCTGGATGACATTAGTCTGGATATCCGGCCGGGAGAGAAGATTGCTCTGGTTGGTCCTTCCGGCGGAGGAAAGACAACCCTGTGCAATCTGATCCCCAGATTTTATGATACAACGCGGGGAACAATCCAGATTGACGGACGGGATCTGAGAGGAATTACTCTGCAGAGTCTCCGCTCCGGAATCGGAATTGTGCAGCAGGATGTGTATCTGTTCTCAGGTACCGTTTATGACAATATTGCCTATGGAAAGCCGGAGGCAACCAGGGAAGAAGTGATCGAAGCTGCCAGGATGGCCGGCGCTCATGAATTTATCTCTGAGCTGAAGGACGGCTATGACACCTATGTAGGCGAACGGGGAGTGAAGCTGTCTGGAGGACAGAAGCAGCGTATCAGTATTGCCAGAGTATTTCTGAAGAATCCGCCGATTCTGATTCTGGATGAGGCAACTTCGGCTCTGGATAATGAAAGCGAGCACCTGGTAAATCAGTCTCTGGAGCGCCTGGCGCAGGGAAGAACGACAGTAACCATTGCCCACCGTCTGACTACGATTCAGAATGCAGACAGGATTCTGGTGCTGTCTGATGGCAAAATTATGGAAGAAGGAAGCCATGAAGAGCTTCTGGAAAAACAGGGAATGTATTATCAATTATATATGTCAGTGCAGGACAAGCCCCAGGAGGACCTGCCGGAAGGAGAAATGAAATGAAGGTTGCAGTTGTAACGGACAGTAACAGCGGAATTACACAGTCTAAAGCAAAAGAGCTTGGTATTTCCGTGATTCCCATGCCGTTTATGATCAATGAGGAGACGTTTGAGGAGGATATCAACCTGACTCAGGAGCAGTTTTATGAGAAGCTGGTGGAGGGAGCAGAGATCTCTACCTCTCAGCCGTCTCCGGAGACAGTCATGAATCTTTGGAGCGAGCTTTTGAAGACTTATGATGAGATTGTTCATATTCCCATGTCAAGCGCTTTGTCCAGTTCCTGCCAGACTGCCATGATGCTTGCAGAGGATTTTGACGGGCGTGTCTTTGTGGTGGATAACCAGAGGATTTCCGTTACTCAGTATCAGTCTGCTCTGGATGCCATGGAGCTGGCCCGGGTCGGGCTGAGCGGAGCCCGGATCAAGGAGATTCTGGAGAGAGAGGCCCGGGAATCCAGCATTTACATTATGGTGGATACACTGAAATATCTGAAAAAGGGCGGACGAATTACTCCGGCAGCAGCAGCTTTGGGAACGCTTCTCAGAATTAAGCCGGTTCTTCAGATTCAGGGCGGCAAGCTGGATTCCTTTTCCAAGGCAAGAACAGTAAAGCAGGCCAAGACAACCATGCTTTCCGCGATTGCAAAGGATCTGGAAGAGCGGTTTGACGATCCGAAGGCGGAAAAATGCTGGATGGAGATAGCTTATACCTGTGAGAAGGAGATTGCAGAGGAGTTTCAGCAGGAAATCCGTCAGCAGTTTCCGCAGGTACAGCAGATTCACATGGATCCCCTGTCTCTGAGTGTTGCCTGCCATATCGGACCGGGAGCTCTTGCAGTTGCGATCACAAAGAAAATTGATGCAGAGGCAGAGCGAAGCCATTATGGAAAATGAGAAAAGAGGAAAAAAACGGTATTATTTTGAAAAGTTCCGGAAAACGGTCAGCCTGAAGGTTGTGATTGCCGTTCTTCTGGTGGCTTTTGGCACGATTCCTATGGTTTTGGGAACTCAGACAATGCTGAATTCCATGCGGCAGAGCCAGATTGATTCCCGTATGACAGAGGTGCAGAACCACTGCCGGATTCTTGCCAGTAAAATGGCGCGGATGGGATATCTGACAGGAGAAATGCGCGGAGGCATGGACAGTGAGATCGAGGCGCTGGCAGATGTATATCACGGACGGATCGTGGTGGTTAACCAGGATTTCAGGATTGTAACCGACACGTTTCACATTGCGGAGAAACGGCTGAATGTGGCGGAGGAGGTTCTGCGCTGTTTTCAGGGAGAAAGCAGCAGCATTTACAATAAGGATAAGCATTATTTTGTGCAGACAATTCCCATCTACGCAGCTTCTTCCGATAAGAATGTAAACGGTGTTCTCGTGATCAGTGCGTCTACAGAGCCGATTATTTCGCTGGCAGAAGGGGTAGGGGATAAGAATCTGCTGTTTCAGATTATTGTATTTTTGATTCTCCTGATTCTTGCAGTTGCCGTGTCGATCTGTCTGGTTCGTCCCTTCCGGGATTTTATTGGGAAGCTGAAGCTGGTGGCCCAGGGAGAACTGGACACGGATATTACGGCAGATGTTTACCGGGAAACCCAGAAGATTTCCGAGACGGTAGGTCAGACCTTATCGAAGCTGCGGGCGGTGGATCAGTCCCGTCAGGAGTTTGTTTCCAATGTGTCTCATGAGCTGAAAACGCCGATTACTTCTATTCGCGTTCTTGCAGATTCTCTGATGGGAATGGGAGAAGTTCCTGTAGAGCTGTACCGGGAATTCATGGAGGATATCTCGGATGAAATTGATCGGGAGGGTAAGATTATTGATGATCTTCTGGCTCTGGTGAAGATGGATAAATCAGAGGCAGAGCTGAATATTGCCCAGGTGGATATTAACCAGCTGGTAGAGCAGGTGTTAAAGCGTCTCCGCCCGATTGCGAACCGGCGGAAGGTGGAGCTGATTTACGAGAGCATCCGTCAGGTGACGGCAGATGTGGATGAGACAAAGCTTTCCCTGGTGATTACCAATCTGGTGGAAAATGCAATGAAATATAACACCGAAGAGGGATGGGTCCGTGTTACGGTAGATGCGGATCACAAGTTCTTTTATCTGAAGGTGGCGGATTCCGGTATTGGAATTCCGGAGGATATGCAGGATCGGATCTTTGACCGCTTTTTCCGTGTGGACAAGGCCCGTTCCAGAGAAACCGGAGGAAGCGGACTGGGGCTTGCCATTACGCGGAATGTGGTGCTTATGCACAAGGGCGCAATTAAGCTGACCAGTAAGGAGGGGGAGGGAAGCACCTTTACTGTGCGGATTCCCCTGAAATATATTGTATAGCAGGAGGAAGACATGAGACAATTACAGAAAAGGAAGCTGGTTCTGGTTCTGCTTCTGCTGGCTGTCTGGGCTTCCGGCTGCGGAAAGAAGCAGGAACCTTTAAAGGAAGGGGAGAGAAGTTATCAGATTTATTATCTGAATCCTTCTGTGACCCGTATGGTGACCCGGGAATACCGGACGATGACTTCGGATTCCGATATCCTGGTTCAGGAGCTTTTGGATGCTTTGATGAATGTCCCGGCGGATTTGGATGCTCAGGTGCCGGTTTCTGAAAAGGTGACCTGTCAGGGGTCAAGGCAGGAGGGCATGGTGCTGTACCTGTTTTTTGACAACAACTACACCAGCATGAGTCCCGGACGGGAAATTCTCTGCCGTGCAGCTCTCACAAAGACGCTGACGCAGGTGGATGGTATTGACTATATCAGCATCTATTCCGGAGAACAGCCGCTGTTAGACAGTACCGGGATGCCTGTGGGAATGCTTTCCGATGCAGATTTTGCAGACAGCATTTCCGATGTCAATGCCTATGAAAAGACAGAGCTGACCTTGTATTTTACAGATGAATCCGGGGAAAAGCTGTATCCGGAGCAGAGAAGTGTAATGCACAACATCAATACCTCTGTGGAAAAAACAATTCTGGAGGAGCTTCTTGGCGGTCCGTCCACACCGTGGCTGCGGCCCACTCTGGAGAGCGGCACAAAGATTCTCAATGTGTCTGTGAATGAGAATGTCTGCTACATCAATGTGGACAGCAGCTTTTTAAACAATTCCCTGGAGGTAAAGGATTATATTCCGATTTATTCCATTGTCAACTCCCTGGCGACCCAGCCATCGGTAAACCGGGTGCAGCTTTCTGTCAATGGAGTTCAGGATGTGATGTTCCGGGATACGATTTCCCTGAACACGATGTTTGAAAGAAATCTTGATTATGTAGGAGGAACAGACGATTAAACGACCGCTGCTTTTTTTGACAGGAGGATTCGTACTTGGAGAGGTATTGATCCTGCAAGGAGGCGCGGCGCTTCAGATGCTGGAGGCAGGACTTCCGGCAGCTGCAGCAGTTCTGATTCTGTTTGGAAATAACAGAGTTCCCAAAACAGGCTTTCCGGGAAAGCCGAAAATATCAGGCAGGAGCATATGGCTGTGGCTCCTGCCTGTTTTTCTTTTTGCGGGAGGTTTTCGGGCATTTCAGGTGCAGAGCGCCTTCCGAAAGGAGCTGTCTCTGGAGCTGGACGAGGAGCGTCTTACCATAGAGGGAAGGGTGGTGAAAGTGACGCCGGGAGAAAAATGGCTGGTTTTGGAGCTGGGTGATGCAGCTGTGAAAAAAGGTCCTGAAAAGGCGTCGGGAAAGACGCTGAAGAGGATTCAGGTGTACCTGGAACAACAGGAAGAAAAGGCGCCTGAACCGGGGCAGAGGATTCAGGTGACAGGAGAGTGCTCGGCCTTTGAACGTCCACGGAATCCGGGGGAGTTTGATTATCAGCTTTATTATGCCTCCCTGAAGCTGTCCTACCGGATCTTTGGGGAAAGGTGGAGAGTAACCGGGGGAAAAACAGACAGATACCGCCGGTTTTTGTTCTCATTGTCAGGTAAGGCGGGAGAAATTCTTGATCAGGCGGCAGGAGAAGACGGAGGAGTTTTCCGGGCTCTGCTTCTGGGGGATAAGAGCAGTCTTCCGGAGGAAGTGCGAAGCCTGTATCAGAAAAACGGCATTGCCCATCTTCTGGCAATCAGCGGACTTCACCTTTCACTGGTCAGTATGGCTGTTTACGGACTCCTCAGAAAGGCAGGAGCAGGCTTTGGTCTGGCCGGAATATGCGGAGCAGGCGTTTTAGTTTCCTATGGAATCCTGGCAGGAGGCTCCTCCTCTGTTGTCAGGGCTCTGATTATGGCCCTCTGCGGCTATGGAGCGGCCTTTCTGGGGAGAACTCCGGATCTTCTCACTTCTTTGTCTCTGGCGGCGCTCTGGCTGTTCTGGGACAGTCCCTTTCTTTTGTGCCAGGCCGGAGTGCAGCTGTCTTTCGGGGCGATTCTGGGAATCGGCGCGGCAGCGCCTGGTCTGGCAGCACTCTGGGAAAGCGGGAAGGAGGAGGGCAGGAAGCAGGTTTCCGGTTTATGCATCAGCGGCGGAATGCAGTTTGCCACTCTTCCTGTGATCATATTTCATTTTTTCCAGTATCCTTTGTATGGGATTTTTCTGAACCTGATAACAGTTCCTCTGATGGGGCTTGTGGTTGCTTCCGGCGGAGCGGCTGTTTTTTGCGGTCTTGCAACGGGAAATGGAGGAAGGGCATTTTGTCGTTTTGCAGCAGGAGGCGGGCGGCTGATCCTGGACTGGTATGCCTGGTGCTGCCGCCTGTTTGAGCGGCTTCCCGGAAGCTGCCTGCTTCTTGGACGCCCGGCCTTCTGGCAGCTTGGCCTGTATTATGGTCTTCTCATTGCCTGTCTTTGGACGGGAAAGAAAAGAAGAGGAGAGAAAAAAAGCCCGGTTCAGAAAATCCTTCCTGCCGCCGCGGTATTTCTTCTTTTCCCTCTTCCGGCAAAGGGGCTGACGGCGACCTTTCTCGATGTGGGACAGGGGGACGGAATCTGCCTTCAGACAAGACAGGGAGTGATTCTCTCTGACTGCGGAAGCAGTGATCAGAAAAAGCTGGGGGAATTACGGCTGGGACCGTTTTTAAAAAGCCGGGGAATCAAAGCAGTGGATTATGCCATTGTCAGCCACGGAGATCAGGATCATATCAGCGGAATTTCCTGGATTTTGGAACAGGAGGAGGAGATTTTTATCCGAAAGCTGGTTCTTCCTGTAGCAGGAAAGGAAGATGAGGCCTGTGTCAGACTGGCAGAGCAGGCGGCTTTTCGCGGAAGCCGGGTGCTGTGGATGGGAAAGGGCGACTGCCTGCGGATGGGCGATTTAAGTCTGACCTGTCTGTATCCGGATATTCCGAAGGAGGGAGAATCGGGGGAAGAAGACAGAAATGAACATTCCCTTGTTCTCTGGCTGGAGTACGGTTCCTTTGACATGGTTCTTACGGGGGACATGAGCCAGAAGGGGGAAAAGGAAATCCTGGAAAATACAAAGGCTTTAAAGCCTGCCGAGGTTTTGAAGGTCGCTCATCACGGCTCGCGTTTTTCCTCTTCGGAACCATGGCTGGACGCTCTTTCGCCAGGTCAGGCGGTGATTTCCTGCGGGGAGAAAAACAGGTATGGCCATCCTCATGCAGAGGTTCTGGAGCGATTAAAGAAACGGGGAATTACGGTTTATGATACAAGAACCTGCGGGGCAGTGGAGCTGTATACAGATGGAAAAAGGATGCACTGGGAAACCTGGCTGAAATAGTTCCTTTTTTTGTAATAATCCTGTATAATGAAACAGAAATGTGCCGGAAAAGCACAGTCAGGAGGAAATTATGCAGACATTAAATCAAGATATCAAGGAGCACAGTTTTCGTCCGGTCTATCTGCTTTACGGGGAGGAAACCTTCCTGGTAAACAGCTATAAAAACCGTTTAAAGGAAGCGGTTCTGGGCGATGATACCATGAATTTTTCCCGATATGAGGGAAAAGGAATCGATGTCAGCGAGCTGATTCGTCAGGCAGATACCATGCCGTTTTTTGCAGAAAAAAGGCTGATTCTGGTAGAAGACAGCGGATTTTTCAAAGCCTCCTCTGAGGCGCTTGCCTCCTATCTGCCGTCTATGCCGGATACAACCTGCATCGTTTTTGCCGAGAGCCAGGTGGATAAACGCAACAAGCTGTATAAAAAGGTAAAGGAGCTGGGATACGCAGCAGAAATGCAGAGGCAGGATACCGCTCAGCTTGCCCGTTGGGCCGGCGGAATTCTGGCCAGGGAAGGGCGGAAAATCACAGGCCGGACAATGGAGCTGTTTTTAAGCATGACAGGAGAGGATATGGAGAATATCCGGATGGAGCTGGAGAAAATCATCAGCTATACCATGGGAAAAGAGGTTATTACAGATGATGATGTGAAGGCAGTCTGCACAGTTCAGGTGACAAACCGGATTTTTGATATGGTATCTGCCATTGTAAACAGGCAGACAAGAAAGGCGATGGATCTGTATGAGGATCTTCTTACCTTAAAGGAGCCGCCCATGCGCATTTTGTTTCTGATTGCCCGTCAGTTTAACCAGATTCTTCAGGTTAAGGAACTGATGGCAAAGGGGATGGACAAGGGAAGCATTGCCTCCCGTCTGAAGATGCAGCCTTTTGTGGTAGGGAAAACCATGCCTCAGGCCCGCCAGTTTTCCAGGGAGCAGATCCTTGAATGTGTGAGACTCTGCGTGGAAGCGGAGGAGGCGGTAAAAAGCGGACGTCTTCAGGACAGGCTGGCAGTGGAGCTTTTGATTGCCCGGGAATATTGAATGGCTGCGTTTACTGCTCTTCTTCGTCTGTGTGATAGAGCGAATCAATGGAGGGAGAGATCCGAGCTTCCTCCGGCAGTTCGCTGTCTGCCGGAAGTGCGACAGCCGGATCGATTCCCAGCTGCGGCGTAGGAGCTGAATCCATGCGGAATTCCATAATATCTTCTACAGAACAGTTTAAAATTGTGCACAGCACATCAATGGTGTGAGTTGATACATAGGAATTCTTTTTCAGCCGGTTGATTTGGCCGGCGCTGATACCGTAGTATTTAATGAGACGGTACTGGGTAATTCCCTTTCTTTTCATTGTTTCCCAGAGCTGGTTGTATAAAATCATAAAATCACCTCTGGTTTTATTTAAACAGCACAATCCATTTATGTATATTATCCATAAATGGGTAATAAAATACGCCAGAAAGGAATCTGATTATGACAAAGGCCATATTTTTTGATATAGACGGAACCCTGCTTTCCCATACAACAGGAAGGGTTTCGGCAGAAGCGGAAGAGGCTTTGGCCTCACTGAGAAAGAAGGGAATCCTTCTGCTTGCCGCAACGGGACGTCATATTCTGGAGTTTTCCGATCTTCCGGTCAATCATCTGGAATTTGACGGATATGTAACCTTAAATGGACAGCTTTGCCTCGATAAAAACAGAAGGCTTCTTTATGGAAATCCCATTGCGCCGGAGGACGCTGCGCGTCTGCTTTCCGTGTTTGAAAGAAGAGAAATGCCGGTTATGATTGTGGAGGAAGACAGGATGTATCTGAATTTTGTCAATGATGCCGTTCGCCGGGCTCAGGCAGATATTTCCACTCCGGTGCCGGAAACGGGAGTCTATACCGGCGGGGTGATTTATCAGTTTATTCTTTATGACGGAGGATGGGGCGCAGAGGAACTGGTAAAGGAATTGAATGAGAGCCGTCTCATCAGATGGCATGACAAGGCGGTGGATGTGATTCCGGAAAAAGGAGGAAAGGTTGCGGGAATCCGGCGTGTTTTAGAGGATTTTGCTATCAGCAGAGAGGAGATTATGGCATTTGGCGACGGAGAGAATGACATGGATATGCTGGAATTTGCCGGAACCGGAATTGCCATGGGAAATGCGGATCCACAGGTAAAGGCCCGGGCGGACGAGGTAACAGAAAGTGTAGATGAAAATGGAGTTGTCCGGGCTCTTTATCGTCACGGACTTTTGTAAGCAAGAAATGGCGAGGCTTTGCTTCCTGTGAAATAAAGTAGGAGGCGGTGACTAGCCGCCGTCCTCTCACACCACCGTGCGTA